>Ga0210003_1000057_pt1 | contig 97742 bp, 93 predicted proteins | sample LantaG_FD_182804 | JGI IMG/M metagenome (GOLD analysis project Ga0210003, IMG submission 182804) | Deep subsurface microbial communities from Baltic Sea to uncover new lineages of life (NeLLi) - Landsort_02402 metaG (SPAdes) (version 2) | ecosystem: Environmental > Aquatic > Marine > Oceanic >... | reverse complement strand
AGCTTGACAAATGGAACCGTGAGGCGATAGTGCTGTATAAAGGTGGTTATTTTGTAATAAAAGACTGGGTAAAGCCATACGCTGATGTAGTAGATACATTAAGGTGGCAGGTGCATAGTTATATAGTAGAAACAGATAATGATAGTTTAACACTTAACGATTCGCACACAACAACAATTTCCAAGAACAACAAACATTTAAGGATGCAGATGTTTAGACCAACGACAGTAAGTTTGGATACAGTAACACCTTTTCCTGATAACAGAGTATCTTATAAAAGGATATATACAGAGATTATTAATGCTAATGGTATAGATTCTCTAACATTTCTCACATCCTTTCTTCCATATGATGATGGAGATAGCTGTCCTGGAGTATCCGAGATAGATGGTGGGACAATGAGGGGAGTATTTATTGATACGGATTCAACGGATAATGTGATACTTTTCAGCAAGCGGGGAAATAGCGTGCAGTATGCAGATTATGAAGTTAGTGTGCTCTCAAATTATAAAGTTTTCAATGTGTTAGCAGACCTGGGTGTCTACACATACAAAATTGAAGATTTAAATGAAGCAACAGGAAAGAAAAAAACCTTCAATATTACTGCAACAAGTAAAGGAACATTGAGTTTTGAGATTTCCGGTACTGGGCAACATAATGTAACGGTTACTCGACTTTTGTAAAACAGAATCTCGTTACTTACTATGCAATTGCTATTCTGAGTAAAGTAGTCTTATTGACACAGTAAGAATCTGAAAAGCTTTAGATTTCCTTGCGTGTGGATAAAAATAGTTTCTGAATCACAATTCCATAAAGAAAACACTTGACTTATTTATAAGAGACAATTATATTCCCATTTGATAAAGAGTAGCTGTGTAAGGAAAGCAGAAAAAGAGACAAATAAAAATTTTGCAAAGGTAAAAAGAATAAGTTTAAATGAAGATTCTTGGTGAGAAAATAGGGTTTGCTGATAAGAAAACGAAAGAGATACTTTTTGTCGTTATTCTTTCAACGTTTCTTCTGCTTTTTCTTTATCATCACGATTGTTGGCGCCCAATACGGTACTGGCTATTTCTTGATGGACTCATACTCTTTATAATTCCATTGCTTTCACTTGTGCTCTTGAAAAAGAGAACAACCGTTCTGCTGAAGGCTTTTTCCACGGTTGTGATGATTGCGGCTCTTCTTGTTCTCGTCTGGCTTTCTCTGGATAGACATTTTTTCGCAGTTATAAGACACGGGAAAACAGTTTATCCCATATCAGCAATTTTTGTTGTGTTAACAGCATTGATACTTGTTCTCGCAAAAGTTGAGCTTCGGGCATATGGAATTAACTTTGGGAAATGGAAATTCTGGGTTCCCATCATAATTATCTTTTTTATTTGTATGGTTCCTTTGATTTTCTGGGCTTCCAGAATGCCCTCCTTTCAAGAAACCTATCCAATGTTTTCTTTGGCGAGGAAAGGGGTCGGTGGTTTTATTGTGGCGGAGCTTTCGGTCGGGATTTTCTTTATCTTCTGGGAATTCTTTTTCAGGGGGTATATGCTCTTTTCCCTGGAGAAAAGGACAGGATTCCTGGTTGCCAATGCAATCCAGGCAATGGCATTTGCGTTTATGCATTTTGGAAAACCCGAACTGGAGGTATACAGTTCTTTAATAGGGGGTCTCGTTATTGGATGGCTTGCCTGGCGTTCAAAGACTTTTCTGCCAGCATTTTTGATTCACTGGGGTATCCAGTTTATGATGGATTTTTTTGCAGTAATACGGTAAGAATATATTTAGTAATAAAACCACTTCTCCAAAAAATCCAAAGATTTAATAGTCGAACCGGGAAGTTAATATGATGTAAGGAGTTGGTCGAGTATGTTTTTAATTATATCATATGAAAAACCACGACGAATAAGGAAATTGTAAAGTCTTCGTTTGACTGTTTTTTTATCCTTAATGCTTTTTAGTATTTCCAGTCGTTTTTTAGCAATTTCGAGTGCCCTATCAAAATCCCCTTCTGCAATCTTTTCTTCGATGAAAACGTTTTCGATTATTTTCTTACTGACACCTTTATTTTTTAGTTCATAAGCGATTTGAAAACTTCCTTCGGGCTTCAAAAGAAGTCTGTCATGGACAAATGCCTTCGTAAATAAGTAATCGTCAATTAACGAATTTTCTTTAAGTTCCTGCACAACCTTTTGAATGACATTATCTTCATATCCTTTTTTCGCAAGTTTTTCTATTATCTCATGTTCGGAGTATATTCGACGGTTAAAGAGCCTTATTACCTTTTGCTTTGCTTCCGTGCGCTCTTTTTCATCTATGAGTTTTTGTATTTCTTCTTGGTCAACTTCTTTTCCTTGGAAAAGGTCGAGTTTTAAGACCAGGCTTCGAGGTATGCCGCAGAAGAAAGTATTGTCCAAAAAAATGGACACTCTGTCATTTTTCTTCTTCTGTTGTTCTATCTTTGTTATCTTTTTCGTAATTGGTTTAAACTAAAGAGTATATCGTGAGTGCTCTTGTATTATTTTTCCATCTATGAGTTTTTGGTTTCTTTTTCTTTGGTTTCTTCTTTCGCCGGGGTTAAGTCCGACTTTTCTTTGATTTTTACTATTATTTCTTTCATAATATCTGGATTTTCCCGCAGGAATAAACGCGCATTTTCTCTTCCTTGACCAAGCCTAGTATCTCCAAATGAAAACCATGTTCCTGACTTATCAAGGATATCGAGTTCGCTTCCCATATCAAGAACCTCACCTTCCCGTGAAATTCCCTCGCCATAAATAATGTCGAATTGTGCATCCTTGAAAGGTGGAGCGAGTTTGTTTTTAACCACTCTCACAGAAACCCTGTTTCCAATAGTCTCGTCCCCTTTTTTTAGCCTTGTTACACTTCTTATATCGAACCTTAGAGATGAGTGAAATTTCAAGGCAAGTCCTCCAGGTGTTGTCATAGGGTTGCCAAATACGATTCCTATCTTGTATCTTATTTGGTTTATGAATATAGCACAGGTTGATGATTTACTGAGAACGGCTGTTAATTTTCTTAGCGCTTGAGACATAAGTCTTGCCCTTAGCCCCATATGTGCATCTCCCATTTCTCCTTCGATTTCCGCTTTTGGGACGAGTGCAGCCACAGAATCTACAACAATAACATCGACCGCTGCGCTGCGTGTAAGCATTTCTACAATTTCAAGTGCCTGTTCTCCTGTATCAGGCTGTGATATCAACAATTCTTCAATGTTGACCCCAAGTTTTCTTGCATATATTGGGTCCAAAGCATGTTCTGCGTCTATAAATGCCGCTACGCCACCCAATTTTTGAGCCTCAGCGACTATGTGAAGGCCAATAGTAGTTTTACCCGAAGCTTCTTTTCCAAATATTTCAATAATTCTTCCTCTTGGGACACCTCCAATACCTGTGGCCGCATCAAGTGCGAGAGAACCTGTTGGAATTATGCCTGCAGCAACGTGTATTGCTCCCTGCCCCATCCTCATTATCGTACCCTTTCCAAATTGCTTTTCTATCTGTTTAATCGCAAGGTCCAATGCTTTTTCTTTATCATCATTGCTCATTTCTCCTCCTTATCTAAGCGAATAATTCTTTGAAATTCACATAAAATCACCAATTCTTTCTAATTTTTTCTTTATAGCACATAACAATGTGAGTGTCAACAGGATTTTTCAAACCCTCTTTTTTACGAAGAGAAATATTTTGTGAAAAAATTAACAAAAGACTTGACAAAAATATTGACGTTTAGTATACTATGGTGGTTTTTTTAAAAGATGATGATGGAGATATATTGATGGAGAAAATAAATATTAATGAAATTAGAGGTAAAGAGCAAGCAAAGATAGCCACTCTTTCCCTTGAAAATCAGTATTCTTGTTACCAGTGTGGTAAGTGCTCCGCAGGATGCCCATCTGCACCTTTTATGGAACTATTACCCAATCAGGTATTGAGATTGCTTCAACTTGGAAAGGTCGAGAGAATTCTTGAGACGAATACCGCTTTTGCCTGTTGTTCTTGTTTTGTCTGTTCTTCAAGATGTCCCAAGGGGATAGATGTTGCAGCCATTATGGAGTCGTTAAGGCAGATTACTTTAAGGGGGAAAAACGACGATTTTGAACTTAAGAACATTAGTTCCGATATATTAGAAGAGTCTCCACCCATCCTTCTCGTCGGAACTTTCAGGAAACTCACTTCTTAGAAAATATGAAGAAGATAAAATATTATCCTGGGTGCACAATAAAAACAACTGCCCAGCATTTTGAGGTCTCGGCAATTGCAGTTCTTGAAAAACTTGGGATTGAATTGGATGAACTGAAAAGATGGACCTGCTGTGGAACGGTATATTCACTAACTTCCGATGATATTATGCACCAGCTTGCTCCTGTTAGAAATCTCCTCAGAGTAAAAGAGGAGGGTGGGAGTGAAGTCGTTACATTGTGTTCAATGTGCTACAATACGCTTAAGAGAGCAAACTTGCTTGTTCAGAAGGATATTGAAAAGAAGGATAAAATAAAAGATTTTATGTACAAAGAACTTGTAAAATATGATGGAGATGTCAATGTTATCCATTTACTTGAGCTACTAAAGAAAATCGGGTTCGATAAGATAAAGAAGCAGATAAAATTATCTTTAAGTGGTTTGAAAGTTGCTGCATATTATGGATGTATGCTCCTTAGACCCGAAGAGGCAGCAATAGATGATATTGAAGAACCGAAGATTTTTGAAGATGTCATTAATTTGACAGGAGCAGAAACAGTTGAATTTCCCTATAAAAACGAATGTTGTGGAAGTTACCAGACCCTGAGGAGACCCGATATTGTTATTGAAAGGACAAGAACAATAATTAATTCTGCAAGAGCATCCGGAGCAGACATAATTGTTCTTTCCTGCCCGCTTTGTTCCTTTAACCTTGAGGCAAAGCAGAAGGATGTAGTGGAGAAGTATTTTGGTTTTAAAGGAATGCCTGTTATATACTTCAGCCAGCTTTTGGCGCTTGCTTTTGGTCTCGATGAAGATAAAACGCGTTTTGATTTGAATGTTATAAGCCCCGTGGAGATACTCGGGAAAAGAGGTTTGTTAATAAGGAACAATGTTTGATTTCTTTGTGCATTCTTATGAATTTACGGTGCTATCAAACAGTAATTGTTCGTGAAAAAGAAAGCGAGTTTATCATAAATGAAATTGCAGAAGATTAAAGAAATTCTCGGTGCAGAAGTGCTAACAGGAGACAGCAATCTGAGCAAAGAGGTTATAATGGCAGGGGGTTCGGATCTTATGAGTGATGTCCTGGCATTTATGAAGTCAGGTTCGTTACTGTTAACTGGTATTGTGAATCCTCAGTCTGTACGCACAGCGGAAATGGCTGACCTTGTTGCCATCTGTTTTGTTCGTTCAAAAAAACCATTACCGGAAACCGTGGAATTAGCGAAAGAGAAAGGCATAGTACTGCTTTCAACTCACCTGACTATGTTTGAAGCCTGTGGAAAATTGTATAATAGCGGTTTACCCGGGAGGATGGAGTATAAAGAGAGTAAGTGATGGACGATCAGAGATTTACTCGGGTTCAAGAGCTCGCTTACGAATTGAAGGTGAGTGACGTTATGGAGCAAAATGTTATTACCGTTTCCCCTGATATGTATATGAGTGAATTAAAGAAAATTTTAAAGGACAATCATATCTCCGGCGCTCCTGTGGTAAACGCTTCATCCGTGGTAGGTATTATAAGCATTGAGGATTTCATAAACTGGTTGTCGAGCGGAGAGGCGGACACGAAGATAGAGAAAAAAATGTCAAGTAAAGTAAAGACTATATATGTAGACGAACCTGTTATCCAGGCTGTGAGCCAATTTGAGCAATCTGGACTTGGCCGGTTTCCTGTCATTGACCGAGAAAGCAAAAAACTCGTGGGTATGCTTACAAAGGGCGATATTGTAAAAGGCTTACTTAAACGCCTGGAAATAGATTATCATGAAGAGGAAATTCACCGATACCGTGCAAGTCATATATTCGAGGATACACTTGCCGACCATGCTTCATTGGTACTCCTATATAGTGTGAATGGGAAGGATTTTTCAGAAGCAGGGAAGAGTTCAAGCGAGTTGAAGAAAACTCTAAGTCGGCTTAATATAAAGCCTGCAATAATACGAAGGGTGGCAATTGCAAGTTATGAAGCAGAGATGAATATTGTTGTTTTTGCAAAGAAAGGCAAAATAAGAGCAGAGGTGATGCCCGAATATATTAAGATTGAAGCCGAGGATAACGGTCCTGGTATTCCAGATGTTGAGAAAGCAATGCAACCTGGGTATTCAACCGCTCCTGAGTGGGTTAGAGAGATGGGTTTTGGCGCAGGAATGGGGCTTGCAAACATTAAAAAGTGTAGCGATGAAATGTCCGTTGAATCATCTGTTGGGAAAGGGACCCACATAACAATTAAAATTAGGATGAGGTGAAAATGAAATTGCGAGAGATCATCGAAAACTTAAAACTTGATGTAAAAACCGGCAGAGACAATCTCGACAAAGAAGTCACAGGGGGATACGTTAGTGACCTGTTGAGTGATGTAATGGCAAATACCCGGGATGGAAATATCTGGATTACTCTTCAAATCCACCAAAATATTGTTGCTGTTGCCTTATTGAAAAATCTATCAGCTATTGTGTTGGTCAATAGTAGGGTGCCCGAGAATGAAACGATTCAAAAGGCGAAAGCAGAGAATATACCTATCCTGGTGAGCGATTTACCTGCTTTTGAAGTGGTTGGGAGGCTGCACAAAATGGGTATTTCCGGGGTGGTTGATGTTGGAGGAATTTAGAGGAGACCTGCATGTTCATACATGCCTTTCTCCTTGCGGCGATTTAAGTATGTTGCCAACTTTGATAGTTATGAAAGCAAAGGAAAAGAATCTGGATATAATAGGTATATGTGACCACAACACTACAGAAAATGTTGTGGCGGTTAAGAAGGCAGGTGAAAAAGAAGGGTTATCTGTCATTGGAGGAATTGAAATCACATCTCAGGAAGAAGCGCACATCCTTGCCTATTTCAAAAGGAACGGTGATTTGCGAAAAATCCAGGAAATTGTTTATGAACATCTTCCAGGAACAAACGATGAGTCTGTTTTTGGAGAACAGGTGATTGTCGATGAAGATGATGAAATGCTTGGTCTTAATGAAAAATTACTGATTGGAGCAACAACACTTTTTCTCGAGCAAGTCGTTGATATTATTCATAGTTTGGGAGGTATTGCTATTGCCTCGCATATTGACCGAGAGGCTTTTAGCGTTATCAGCCAGCTGGGATTCATCCCGGAAGGCTTGGAATTAGATGGTCTTGAAGTTTCGTTACTGGGTCGGTTAGAAAATTTGCGTGCAACATATCCCAGGGTGAACAATTTTCCAATAGTTAGATTTTCCGATGCACATTATTTGGTGGATATTGGAAAACAGGCAACTTCTTTTTTACTCGAGAATGCAAGTGTGGATGAGATTTTCAAAGCCTTTAGAGGAGTCGAAGGAAGAAAGATTTTGAGCGCATAATATGGAAGATATTTCGTTGCATATCCTGGACATTGTTGAAAACTCAGTAAGAGCGGGAGCAAGCAATGTGCATATTACTGTGAACGAAGACATAGTAGCAGATGTGCTAACTATTGAGATTAGCGATAATGGTGAAGGTATGTCGAGTGACATATTGGAAAAAGCAGTTGACCCCTTCTTCACAAGTAAAAAGGTGAGAAAGGTTGGTCTCGGGCTTACACTCTTGAAACAAGCAGCTGAAATGGCTAATGGGGAATTCTCCATAGAGTCAAAAGAGGGAGAGGGAACAACCACAAGAGCGAGTTTCCAGTATAGTCATATTGACCGTCAGCCACTCGGTGATGTTAGCAAAACAATTGAAACACTTGTCATTGCAAATCCAACAGTTAATTTTCATTATGAACACAGAAGAGATGGTCATTTCTCTGTTTTCGATACAGAAGAAATCAGAGAAAGACTTTATGATATACCTATGAGTTCTGCACAGGGAATTAGAATAATCAGAGAAAGTCTTAAAAAAAAAAGAGAAATACTTACAGAAGGTGGATTGCAAATGAATGAAGTAAATCCTCTGATGATTAAAGAAATAATTGGGCGATGGGACGCTCGCAAAGACTGCTTGATTGAGATTTTGCATGATATTCAAGAAGAGTACAACTATCTTCCCAAAAACGCATTAACTGAATTGTCCAAACTTTTGCAGGTACCTTTATCGGAAATAGTCAGTATTGCAACATTCTATAAGGCTTTCAGTTTAAAACCAAGAGGTAGATTTGGAATAGGTGTCTGTATGGGTACAGCCTGTCATGTGCAGGGCGCAGATATGATTCTGGAAGCTTTTGAGAGGGAATTAGGAGTAAAGGTCGGCAATATGGATGAAAAAAAGGATTTTAGTTTGGACATTGTTAGGTGTCTTGGTTGTTGTGGATTGGCTCCTGTTGTTTCAATAAACAGGGAAATACATGGCAATTTTACTTCTGATCAAGTGCCGAGCATAGTAGAAAAGTACAGGTCGATTCCAAGAAAAAAAGTGGATATTAACAAGAAACTCAAAGAGATCAAAGAAAAATTGAAAGCAGAGGAAGGTTAGGAGGAACTGATGCCGAGAATAACACCAGAGGATTTGAAAAAGATAAAAGAACAGGCTCGAAGAACCTCCATTCTTCGAGAAGGCAAAGGCAGAGCCAAGATTATAGTACATATGGGAACTTGTGGAATTGCCGCAGGAGCGCGTAAAATTATGAATGCACTCTTGAAGATAATAGAAGAAAAGCAAGTAGAAGATGTCATCCTTACGACGAGTGGATGTGCTGGTCTTTGTAGTCGTGAGCCAATGGCCACGGTTGAGGTAAAGGGAATGCCACCTGTTAAATATGTTGACCTTACGGAGAAAAAAATAGAGGAAATATTTGATAAGCATGTTCAGGAAGGGAAGATAGTTAGGGAATATGCTTTGGGCGTAGGAAGCGAAAAGACAGAGTAGTCAAAGAGGATAAGTAAAAATGCCATTTAGAGCAGAGGTCTTAATTTGTATGGGAACGAGTTGCATAGAAAACAATTCGTTTGAAATCAGAGAGAGCATTAAAGGGGAGCTTAAAAAACACAATTTAACAGAGGAAATCAGATTGGTTTCTACTGGATGTTTCGGTTTTTGTGATGCAGGACCAATAATATTAGTTCAACCAGATGGTGTCTTCTATCAGGGGGTTAAGGAAAAGGACGTGCCGTTTCTTGTTGAAGAGCATTTTCTCAAAGGCAGACCGGTAAAAAAATTGATGTATACGCCACCAAAGGAAAAAATTCCCATTCCTACTCTACCGGAAATACCGTTTTTCAGACAACAGGTTCTTATCGCCTTGCGTAATAGGGGTTTGATAGACCCTGAAAAAATTACCGATTATATCGCCCGCGATGGGTATGCTGCACTTGCAAAGGTGCTTTCTACTATGAAACCAGAAGAGGTAATTCGAGAGATTAAGTCGTCAGGTTTACGTGGAAGAGGAGGAGGTGGTTTCCCTACTGGTATCAAATGGGAATCTTGCAGACAGGCTGGTGAAAGAAGAAAAGAGAAAAGATATGTGATATGCAACGCAGACGAGGGTGATCCTGGAGCATATATGGATAGGACTATTATGGAATCTGATCCACATTCAGTCCTTGAAGGAATGATCATAGGCGCATATGCTGTAGGTGCGCACGAAGGATATGTATACATAAGAAAAGAGTACCCTATTGCATTGGATAGGTTAAACACAGCACTCGAGCAAGCACGAGAATATGGACTTCTTGGTAAGAATATTTTTGAGCAGGGTTTTGATTTTGACATTGAAGTTCATAGAGGTGCAGGAGCCTTTGTTTGCGGTGAATCAACTGCATTGATGGCTTCATTAGAAGGGAAAGCTGGTGTTCCAAGAGCGAAGTACATTCATACTGTTGAATATGGTTTGTGGAACAAACCGTCTTGTCTCAACAATGTTGAAACATGGTCTAATATACCCGTGATAATAAACAGAGGTGCAAAATGGTTTACCAGTATAGGGACAGGTGATGTATCGAGAAGTCCGTGGGGAGGAAGTAAGGGAACGAAGGTTTTTTCCTTAACAGGCAAAGTAAACAACACAGGCCTTGTTGAAGTTCCTATGGGTATAACATTAAGGGATATAATCTTTAAAATTGGCGGTGGAATCAAGAAAGGAAAGAAGTTCAAAATGGTTCAAACTGGTGGACCTTCAGGAGGATTTCTGCCAGAAGAACTGCTTGACCTTCCTGTTGATTTTGACAGCCTGACTAATGTTGGTTCAATGATGGGCTCAGGTGGTATGGTCGTAGGGGATGAAGACACCTGTATGGTAGATATGGCTGAATTTTTCATTTCATTCCTTGTAACAGAATCGTGTGGCAAATGTGTTCCTTGCAGGGAAGGACTGAAGAGGATGAAAGAAATATTGGAAAGGATTTCAAATGGAGAAGGAAAGGAGGAGGATATTGGGCTTTTAGAAGAGATAGCGTTTACCCTTCAATATGGTGCTTTATGTGGTCTTGGGAAAAGTGCAGCAAATCCGGTTCTTACCGCTATAAAATACTTTAGGGATGAATTTGAGGCACATATTAGGGATAAAAAATGTCCTGCCGGTGTGTGCAAGGAATTGATAGAGTACGGAATTGACCCGGAAAAGTGTACAGGATGTACTCTGTGTGCGAGAAAATGTCCTGTAAATGCTATTTCCGGAGAACTAAAACAAATACATGTAATAGATATATCAAAGTGTATAAAGTGTGGAATATGTTATCAAGTGTGCAATTTTAATGCGGTGTTTAAAAAATGATAGAAATAGAAATAGACGGTAAGAAAATAGGGGCAATAGAAGGAGAAACAGTACTAAGGGCTGCAAAACGGCTTGGGATAAAAATCCCAACGCTCTGTTATCATGAAGCAGTTTCTCCATCAGGGGCATGCAGGCTTTGTAGTGTTGAAGTCCAAGAAGGAAATAGGAACAAGGTAGTAACTGCATGTTTGTATCCTGTTCGACCTGGACTTGTAGTTAAGACAGATACGGAGAGGATTAAAAAATTGCGAAAGGGCATAATGGAACTTTTGCTTGCCCGTAGTTCAACTTCAGAGACGATCAGGGAACTTGCAAACGAAATGGGTGCTCAGGGAGGAAAGTTTTTAGAAGATAAAAATAAATGCATTTTATGTGGGCTATGCATAAGGGTTTGTGATGAGATTGTAGAGGCACATGCAATAAGTTTCGTGGGCAGAGGTATAGAGAAAAAAGTTGCAACCCCATTTATTGAGATTTCTGATGCTTGTATTGGCTGTGGTGGATGCGCATATGTCTGCCCTACCGGAGCGATAACTATTGAAGGTGAGTTCATCAAGTTAGAGGATAATATTTTTGGGAAACTAAATGAATTCAGGAAAAAAGACACTGGAGAAACTATGAAAGAAATCCTCAAAATAGATTCAGAGGGACAATAAGAATGAGTAGAATTGGAGTTTTTGTCTGTCATTGCGGTTTAAATATTGCAAAAGTTGTTGATGTTGAGAAAGTAGCAAAAGAGGCTTTGAAGATACCAGGGGTTGCCTTTGCCACACATTATATGTATATGTGTGCGGACCCCGGACAGACACTTGTTGAGGAAACCATCAAGAAAGAAAATCTCGACGGCGTTGTTATTGCTAATTGTTCACCGACGCTGCACGAAGTAACTTTTAGAAATGCCGCCAAGAGAGCAGGATTAAATCCATATAGATGTGAGATTGCAAATATCAGGGAACAATGTTCCTGGCCACACGAGCATGAGGGTCGAGAACGCGCAACAGAAAAGGCTCTAAAGATTATAAAGATGACTGTGAACAAGTTAGTTAACGATGCATCACTGGTCCCAACTTCTATTCCTGTGACCAAAAGAGCCCTGGTTATAGGTGGTGGTATTGCCGGTATACAAACAGCGCTTGATATTGCAGATGGTGGTTATGAAGTGTTGCTTGTTGAGGAAACTCCAAGTATCGGTGGAAAAATGATACAACTCTCCGAGACATTCCCGACGCTTGACTGTCCGCAATGTATAGAGACACCGAAGATGGTTTCCGCCGGACAGCATCCCAAAATCAAGATATATGCATACAGCGAAGTTGAAGAGGTAACCGGGTATGTGGGAAACTTTAAGGTGAAAATAAGAGAAAAAGCTTCATATATAGACAGAGAAAAATGTAACGGGTGTGGTTTGTGTATAGAAAAGTGTTTGACAACGGTTTCCAGTGAATTTGATCTTGGATTGAGCAGAAGGAAAGCAGTTTACACACCGTTTCCACAGGCAGTTCCGAATATACCGGTGATAGACAGAGAACACTGTGGGCATTTTACGACAGGATTATGTAGAGTCTGTCAATCGGTTTGTGAAAAAGATGCGATTGATTATTCGCAGGAGGATAGAATAATAGAAGACGAGGTGGGTGCAATAGTGGTTGCAACAGGTTTTGACCTTATGCCAAACGAGAAATTGAAAGAATATGTCAGTGACCCTGATGTAATAAATGGATTACAGTTTGAACGGCTATTATGCCCATCGGGTCCAACGAATGGGTTACCTGTCAGACCGTCAAACTGGACCGTTCCCAAGGATGTTGTTTTTGTTTCCTGTGCAGGTTCTCGCGACCCGGAGCACGGAGTTGCCTACTGCTCCAGGGTATGTTGTATGTATCTTGCAAAGCAGGCGATGCTTTATAAGCACGCAGTGCCTGATGGTCAGGCATACATATTCTATATAGATATACGTTCTAATGGTAAAGGATACGAAGAATTTGTCCAGAGGGCAAAAGAGGAAGATAATATCATCTATATAAGGGGAAAGGTTTCAAAAATATCCAGGGAAAATGGAAAATTAAAGATATGGGGGGTAGATACTCTGACGGGAGAATTAGTAGAATTGTCCACGGATTTGGTTGTCCTTGGTACAGCTATGGTTCCCGCTGTAGGCAGCGATGAGGTTGCAAAGAGGTTGAGACTATCTACAGACCAATTCGGTTGGATGCAGGAAGCACATCTTAAATTGAGACCACTCGAGACAATGACAGCAGGCATTTATATTGCGGGGGTTTCACAGTTTCCAAAGGACATAACTGATGTTGTGTCACAGGCATCTGGAGCTGCAGCAAAAATTCTAGCTCTTTTCAGCCAGGATTATTTGCTTGGTAATCCTGTGGTTGCACATGTTGATGAAGAGATTTGTGCGGGTTGCGGAAATTGTGAAAGCGTGTGTGCTTACAGTGCTGTTGAGATTGAGCCAATAAGAAATGTTGCGGTTGTGAACGAGGCACTCTGTGAAGGATGCGGTGCCTGTGCAGGAGCCTGTCCCAGTGGTGCTATGCAGCACAAGAACTTCACAAAGAAACAGATTTTCGATATGGTGGAAATCGCAACAGAGAAATATTAAACGCAGAGAATACAAAAATACGAAAATGGAAATTACGAAAATCAGGATAAACGAAAAAAGAAACAATTTCGTAATTTGTAATTTCTTAATTTCGGGTTTTTATTTAGGAGGTTTTGATGGAACCTGAACAAAAGATGATACCAATTTACATAATTGGTGAAAAGGTCCTTGTGCCGGAAGGTTCTACGATTATCAATGCACTCGAGTATGCTGGATTTCAGCTGAAGAAAGGAGTTGGCTGCAGGGAAGGATTTTGTGGTGCTTGCGCCACTGTTTACAGACTTCCAGGCGATTTTAAGCTAATTGGTGGACTCGCATGTCAGACCGTTGTCCAGTCAGGGATGTATCTTGCTCAGATTCCTTTTACACCCGCGGAAAAGGCAGTGTATAATATTGAAGACTTAAAACCAGATGTTTCCAGTTTTACTAAGCTTTATCCAGAGGTTTTTAGATGCGTTTCCTGCAATACCTGCACCAAGATTTGCCCTCAGGAAATCGAAGTCATGGACTATGTTAATTCAATAATAAGAGGTGATATAGCTCTTGCCGCAGACCAGTCATTCGATTGCATTATGTGTGGTTTATGCACCATAAGGTGTCCGGCCGAGATGGCACAGTATAATATTGCAATGCTTGCACGGAGACTATATGGAAGATATCTCACAAAAAGGTCAGACCATTTATTTGCCAGAATCAAGGAAATAGAGGAAGGCACATTTGATAAAGAAATGAAAAAAGTTATGGAATTACCGAAAGAAGAATTGAAGAAAAGATATGTAGATAGGAATTTGAATTTTGATATTACCTAGAAGATTGGAATTGTGAAAGTGAAAAATAAGAAAGCCCAATGCCAGTTTTCTAATTTCTTAATTTCGTGTTTATTGTTTGTAGATAAGGAGGGAATATAATGTATCCTGAATATATGATGGAGTCTCTAAAATTAGTCGAAAAGACAAGACCCAAACGCATAGAGCTTGCAAATTTGGGGAAGCCCATTGTGAAACCAATGTCGCTTGATGAAAGAGGGCAAGTACTTGATAAGTTTCATCCGGATTATAAATCCAATGCAAGAAAACCTTTGAGGATAGGACCTAATAAGGGTGAAAGTTTGACCTCTAAGATAGTGGATATACTTGAATCACATTCAAGAATAAATCCTGATGATATTGACCTTTCGAAGATAGATTATGATGTAGATATTCTGATAGTTGGAGGAGGGGGTGCTGGTGCAATGGCAGCAATATGGGCACAGAAACATGGTGCAAAAATTCTTATCTCTACAAAATTGAGGATTGGTGATGCCAATTCAATGATGTCTCAGGGAGGGATGCAGGCTGCTGTTAATCCACATGATTCACCTGTAATACATTATCTGGATATTCTTGGGGGTGGTCATTTTGACAATAAGCCTAAACTCGTTCATGCAGCAACAATGGATGCACCGATGATAGCCGCTTATCTCGAAGAATTGGGTGTTATGTGGGATAAGGAAGAAGACGGAACCCTTGGCACAAAGGCTGGCGGTGGAACTTCAAGAAGAAGAATGCTTTCCTGTAGGGATTATACAGGTGCTGACATAATGAGAACCCTGAGAGATGAGGTGAAAAATCATTTGGATGATATTACGGTGCTTGAATATACCCCAACGATAGAATTGATACTCGACGATAAGGGACAGGTTGCAGGGGCACTTTTGTATCAAACAGAGACCGAGGAATATGTTGTTGTTCGAGCAAAAACGACAATAATCACCACAGGAGGTTTCGGGAGATTACATATGCAGGGTTTTGCCACAACAAACCATTATGGTGCAACAGCAGATGGTCTTGTTATGGCATACAGGGCAGGTGCAAACTTAATGTATATGGACTCTGTTCAGTATCACCCTACCGGAGCAGTTTTTCCCGAACAGATTCTTGGTTTTCTTATTACAGAAAAAGTGAGAGGTCTTGGTGGTCAACCTGTGAACAAATTTGGTGAACTGTTTGTATTCCCTCTTGAACCAAGAGATGTGGAGGCATCTGCATTTATCAGAGAGTGCACGGAACGAGATAACGGGATAAAGACACCGGCAGGCAGAGTAGGTATATGGCTTGATTCGCCAATTATTGACATTTTGAATGGTCCTGGAACAATAAAGAAAGCACTTCCAGCGATGGTAAGACAGTATCATAGATTTGACATAGATATTTCAAAGTATCCTATGCTTGTTTTCCCAACCCTGCATTATGAGAACGGGGGCATTGAGATAAATGCGAAAGGTGAAACGAAACTTCCAAACCTCTATGCTGCAGGAGAAACTACTGGTGGACTACATGGAAGAAACAGATTGATGGGAAACTCTGTACTAGATTACAATGTTTTTGGCAGAAGAGCAGGAATAAACGCTGCCGAGCGAGCCAAAAAAGTAACGCTGGGAAAACTTCACTTAAACCATGTAAGAAACTATGAGAAAGAAATTGAAGATGCAGGAATAGAAACAAAGAGAATCTCACCCATTCTTCTGCCGGATTATAGGAATTTCGAGGTTATCAGAAAACACAGGAAGGAATTCGACCCATTTCTTGGCGGAGGAGTAACAGGGTTTTATGAAGAAAAGTGAATTCGAAGTCAATTTTTCACCCCTTTTTAGAAGGGGCTAACCTCTTTTCCCCCTTTGAAAAAGGGGGTTAGGGGGATTTATAGGAGGAAATATGGAAGATAATTTTGAACCGAAACTCGTAGGTTTTTTCTGTAACTGGTGCACTTCAAGCGCAGCTGACCTTGCGGGAACATCAAGAATGCAGTATCCACCGAATATAAGACCTATAAGAGTGATGTGCTCGGGCTCGGTGGATACAGCATATGTTTGGAGGGCATTTCTTGAAGGTGCGGATGGTGTTATCGTTGGAGGGTGTCATCCAGGAGACTGTCATTATGTGTCGGGAAATTACAAAGCCAGGAGAAGGATAAAAATTCTTGAAACCATTATGAAAACATTGGGACTCGACGAAAAAAGACTTTGGCTCAGATGGATAAGTGCAAGCGAAGGGAAAAAATTTGCCGAGACGATGAAAGAGTTTACGGAACACATAAAACAGTTAGGTCCTTCAAAGATGGGAGAGAATTGGTCAATATAACAAACCCCTAAACCCCCTCTTAATAGAGGAGACTTAAAACAGGGATAAAATCCCCTCTTGAGAGGGGTGTCTGCAAAGCAGACGGGGTGTGTAAGTTGGTAGCCGCAGGCTTTAGCCTTCGACAAATTATGCAAAGGAGATAATATGAGTGAAAGATATAAATTGAAGATGACAGGTGATAACTTGAATAAGAACCTGAAGGATTTCCTTTTGCAGATAATGGAGAAAAATGCAATAGATAACATTATTGTTCCTTTACTTATCCCATCTAAGAATAATGTTTTTCCAACACTCGTAAAGAGAAAAGAACTTTTAAATAATGCAAAGCCAGTTGCTCCTGTCCTTCCTATAAGCACGGCTACTATGGTATCGAAAATTACAAAGTTTTCTGCTTCACCAGAAAAGATACTTGTTTTTCTTAAACCCTGTGAGCTAAGAACATTATTGGAATTGGCAAAATTCAAACAGACAACACTCGATAATCTTATTCTCGTGAGTTATGACTGTATGGGTGCCTACAAGACAGAATTCTATGAGGAAGCACTTTCTGGTAAGGAAAACATCGATGATAAATACAATAAAAAATTGCAAAAGGGTGAGCAGGATGAGGATATGAGAGATGCTTGTAAGTTTTGCGAAGATTACTATCCTATCCCCTTTGCTGATGTTGGTATTGGTTTTATTGGAGCGGAAGGTGATGGATATATTGTTGAAGCTAATACGGATAAGGGGAAAGAAATAGTTGCTAACCTTGGGCTGGAAAAAATTAAGACAAAAGATAGGGATGAAAAACTAAAAAAGATATCTGCAGAGAGAAAAGCAAGATGGGAGGAAGTTAAACAGGAGACAAAGAAAGAGACAACAGGTATTGAAAACCTCGTAAACTATTTTTCCAAGTGCGTTGACTGCCATAACTGTATGGGGCAGTGTCCAATCTGTTTCTGTAAAGAATGTTTCTGGGAATCACCAACATTTGAGTTTACACCACTAAATTTTCTTGGTTGGGCGTCAAAGAAGGGTGCAGTTAAACTGCCCACAGATACGATTTTTTTTCATCTTGGAAGGCTCTCTCATATGTCTACATCCTGCATTGGTTGTGGATTGTGCAGCGATGCCTGCCCCAATGATATAAAGGTTTACGAACTATTTCATCTTGTTAGTAACGAAACACAGGCAGCATTTGATTACAAACCAGGTAGAGATTTGGAAGAAGAAGCACCGCTTGTAACATTCAAGGAAGACGAACTTAAAGAACTTGGATAAGATTTTTTAGGAGGTGTCCCTATACCATACGGTATAGGGGTATATGACGGGGTGTGTTGCCCCTAAAAAGAAAGGAGAGAAGGAGATGAAAAAAATACTTATCACAGTAGCTCTTGTAACACTATTGGTAACCATGTTTGTTGGTTGCAAGCCCAAGGCTGAAAAACCCGAATTAAAACCTGCAAAGGCTAAAGCAAAAACTGTTTCATTGCAATCATATAATGATTCTAACTATTTCATTCGGCACAGGGATTTTCTCGCTGAGATTACAACTATAAGTTCGGATTTAGATAAGAAGGATGCGACCTTCGAAGTTGTGCCTGGTTTGGTTGACAGTAATCTTATTTCATTCGAATCGGTTAATTATCCTAAATATTATTTAAGGCACGAGGACTTCCGGGTTAAATTACACGAATATACTGATGACGAACTATACAAGAAAGATGCAACATTCAAAAAGGTGGAAGGCTTAGCAGAAGGTTCATGGATATCCTTTGAATCCTATAATTACCCAGGTTACTATATAAGACAGAAAGACAACCACTTGTATATTGAGAAAGGCAGCAACGATGAAACCTTCAAAAAGGACGCGACCTTTAAGATTGTTAGCCCAAAGTGGTCAAAGTAGGACCAAATACTAAATAAATTCATATTTGTTGAAAATTCAAAATTGGAGTAGCAGGGCTCGTCTTGCGTTATGGAATAGCAGGGCCCTGAACCATACGGTTCAGGGCAGGCTTGCTTAACGCGTAGATTGTAGGGGCAGACCTATGCCTGCCCCGTTAATCGCAGATTTTTACGGGGTGTCTGCCCTTTTTTTCCTGCTGTTGCGGATTTTCTGATTGCGAGTTGTTTATTTTCTCCTTGACTTTTTGTTATAAATATTCTATAGTTAAAATATTGGAAAAATTTTTTAACAGGAGGTAATGAAATGGGAGATAAAGGGAAGAGAGATAAGACAAAAAAAGAAGCCAAGAAGAAAAAACAATTATCTATCAAAGAGAAAAGAAAGTTAAAAAAGGAAAAAAAGAAGTAGCTATGGAGTAGCAGGGCTTACCCCATGTAATAGTTATTTTTGGAGTAGATATGTTATTACACAGGGCTTGCCCTGCGTTTAAGTGTGCCATTCTGAGTGAAGTGAAGAATCTCATATTCTTTCATAGTCAATGTGGATTGCGTTCTTAGTCTTCTCCTTTTTTCTTTTCTCCCCCTTGATGGGGGAGAATTAAACCCGTGAAATAAATTTTTTGCAAGGCATTCTTCTATTTCACAGGGCAAAAGAGAGAGTGGAAAGGTGATAGAGGAGTGTATCTGCGTTTTTTTAAAAAAGTTTAAACTTGATAAATGAGAAATTATTGGGTATAATTATATGGATAATTGAGGAATGAAGAATTATGTTAGATAAATCCACACAAGATATTTTAAGGATGGGAGGCACAGTGTTTGATATTAAAAAATATTATGAAAAAGAGAACAAAAAGATAAGGAAAGAGTATGGGAAAACCCTGATAGAAATAGAGAACATTTGCAGTGGAGCCAAGAACAAACGCGTTTGGGAGAAAAAGGAATACAATGACTTTTTTATGCGGACCGGGGAATTTATACTGAAAATGGCTAAACTTGAGAAGGAACTTGACTCGCGATACTTCACAAGAAAGTCATTTGAGGAGTTGAAGAGAGAAAATCAGGTGTTCTTTAACGAATTGCTTAAGAAGAATTACAAAAGAAGTTACGCTAACCCTACTTATTGTGTAGAAGTCTTTGGCAACGAATATGGACAACTTATGTCTTATTTCTATTTGATCTTTAGAAAGTACATTCGTTTTGCTTTTAAGCATAGGATATACAAGATGTATGAATATAACAAATTGTTCGCTGACACATTCAATTATATAAGAAAAAGGAAATTGGATTATAAAGCACTTAAGAAAATCATAATAGGACCTCGGAAGAAAGACAAAACCAAAGATATTGTTATCGACCTTAAACAGAAGTTTGATAAAGAATTTAGATTCCTTAAAGATATTGTAATGAAGTCCAATCTCAAAGACCTACGATACCTTTTTCGATATGGGAAATATATTACACAAAACGAGATAAAAACTGGAGAATTTCTAAAGAAGTATCCAGGAAGTTCTATAAAAAAGCTTTCAAAACTAATTGCTGATGCATATATTACAGGATTCAAGATAAGCGGAAAAGATATTAGAAAAAAATCTACGGTATCAATAATCTACAGCATAGGACAGGAGAGAGTTGTTCACCAGTTGATTGAAGATTTGGAAAAACAAAATCTTGCTGTAACAATAATGGATGTTTCTTCAACAAGGACCAACAGACAATACAGTTATGACCATAGGTTTGACGCTGCTCTTTATTTAGACAAGGCGTATTCGAATTTCTATAGAGTTAGTTTTGGAAACGCGGTAGAGAAGTGCAAGAAAATAATGAAACAATGTTCCGGTATAATTGTTCTTGACAAATTCGGTGAGAAAATGTTTACCCCAGAAACAAAAGCTGAATACTTGAAGTTTACAGATGCACAACAAAAGCTGTTTCAAGTTCATCAAAATAGTCTGGTAATGATTCAAGATAGATATTTGCCAAGAAGTGAAATCAGTTTCACCGTGATATCCTTTCCATCGCCGGAGGTCGGTAGGAATTTCGAAAAAATATTTGAAGATATACTTAAGATTAATATGTTAGAGACTGAAAAGTATGAACGTATTCAGCAGAAAATCATTGATGTCTTAGATAGAGCAACCTATGTTCATATTAAAGGGAAAGGGAAATCGAAAACGGATATCAAAGTAAAAATGCAGGAGATTAAATTTCCAGAGAAGCAAACAAATTTTGAGAACTGTGGTGCCGATATCAATATACCTGTTGGTGAGGTGTTTACTTCACCACAGTTAAGAGGGACAAATGGAGTTTTGCATATTTCGAATACATACCTTGGAGGATTGAGATATAAAGAGCTTACGCTGAAGTTCAAGAACGGGTATATCGTTGATTACCGATGCCGAAATTTTCAAAGCGTTAAAGAGAACAAGAAATATATAGAAGAAAATCTCCTCTTTCCTCACAAAACACTACCAATTGGAGAATTTGCGATAGGGACGAACACGCTTGCTTATGTAATTGCCAAAAAGCACAAGATTATGAATATACTCCCTGTATTAATTGTTGAAAAAATGGGTCCCCATTTTGCAGTAGGGGATACCTGCTATGCTATGAGTGAGGATAAACCTGTCTTTAACAAATTGGATAATAAGGAGATTGTCGCGAGAGAAAATGAGAAAACAGCCGTAAGAAAAACAAATGTCAATAAAGCATATACATTCAAACATCAGGATATCACAATTCCTTACGAATCTATTAAGTTTATCAAAGCAGTTAGTAAAGATGGGAAAGAAACGAATATTATCAAGGATGGCAGATTTGTATTACCCGGAACCAAAATTCTGAATAGACCATTAAAGGCAGCAAACAGTAAGAGGGACAAGCTACGTATGTGATTTGTCTCAATATCAAGAAGGGAGAGTAGAAAAATGAAGAAAAGCGTACTCATGATATTCTTAACCTTTGCGGTTTTTGTTGTATTCGAAAGTTGTAGTAGCTCAAAGTTCGAGAAAATTCGAGAATCCGATGTTAATACAGGAATGAAAGCAATTGCAGAGCAGATTGGTAATGATCTTCTCATAGCGCAGAAAGAGGGTCGTTTTGAACCTCTGGGAGAAGAGGCAGCACAGGTTATGCGTTCAAGATATACGCCAACCGTGCAGAAGGAAAGTTATGAAACTCTGAAAGAAATAGTTGGAGAGTTCGAGTCAATGGAATACGCAGAAACCTGGATGACCAAAGAAACACCCTTGCTATATATTTTCAGATTTAAGGGAAAATTCTCTAAGAATGAAAAAACTGAAGTCCGTGTTGTGTTGGACTCAAACGGCAAATTAACAGGTTTCTGGGTCAAACCGTGGAGAGCGGCACTGCAGTGAAACATATGATTATATTAATAGAATAAGAAAGAGGAGGAATAGTGATATTTTTATTGGTTTTAATGTTAGCTGCAAATCCTGGTGAAGTATTTCTTCCTCAAGGAATGACAGCGGAAGAGAGTTTAAGGGTTAACGAAATTGGTCAAAATCAGCTCATTACAGCACCTGCTTCTGGTTGGGCAGAAACACCAGGTGAGTTCGAACCGCTGAAGGGTGTTTTTATTACCTGGTTATACGGTTACTATAACTCCGTTTTCAGAGAGATTGTTCGTGAGGTTGTTGAGGTTTCAAAGGTATATATAATTGCCGGCAGCAATAGCGAAAAAAATAATATAATAAGTTACTTACAGAATAACGGAATTCCACTCGATTCAGTCTCATTTTATATCTGGCCACGAAATTCGATATGGAGCCGTGATTATGGACCGTGGTTTATGAGAACCGAAGATAATGCAGAGGGAATAGTAGACCTTATTTATAACCGACCCAGACCCGATGACGATACAATTCCATGGCGTATCGGAAACGCCTGGAGCATTCCAGTATATGGTTCACCTCTGGAACACCCTGGCGGCAATTTTATGGTGGATGGGTTGGGAACTGGTTTCGCAAGCACCTTAATATACGAGGAAAATCCATCCTATACACATCAAGAAATTGATTCGCTGATGTTTGCATACAGTGGATTGGAGCAGTTCATAGTTCTTCAGAGAATAAATATAGAATACACAGGACATATTGATCTCTGGACAAAGATCCTGAATGATACACTGGTTATGGTAGGTGAATATGCTTCTGGACACCCAAATTATAGCTTGCTTAACCAGAACGCAGACTCAATTAGTCGCTGCAAAAACAGAGAAGGTTTTCCCTATCGTATAGTAAGAATGCCTATGCCTTACTCAACGTCCAGTGCTCCTCCTACTTACTTAAATTCACTAATGGTTGACAATAAAGTGCTTGTTCCTCTCTGGGGAGAGCCCGAAGATGATACGGCATTGTTCATATATAGTCAGGTATTACCCGATCACCAGATTGTAGGGATAGATTGCTCCGCAATGGCAGGTTCGGGGGGCGCAATTCACTGCATAGCAATGCAGGCTCCGAGCAGGCAGTTTATACATATTAAACACTACCCATTGCCGGATTCGACTAACGATACACTGAATCCTTACAGGGTCAGAGCACAAGTTATTTCTTCCAGCACTCTCACCGCTGAGTCCACACTCGTTTTTTATAAGACTAACAATGCTCCCACTTTTACTGCAACGCCTTTGAGTGCAGTGAGTGGTTCTCTTGGTGTCTATGCGGGCTACATTCCCGCACAGTCCCCGGGTGATACTGTTTATTATTACTTGTATGCAAAGAATACCGATAATATCAGAAGGACTTCCCCTGTTGATGTGCCACCCCATCTCTACTCTTTTCTTGTTGCTCCGGGAGTTGGGGTTGTTGAAAAGGATGTGCGGGAATCATATTTTACTCTTACAACCTATCCAAATCCTGCTCATAGGAATTTGACTTTCTTATTTGATCTGACGGGAACAATGGAAGTAAAGATTGAGATTTATAATCTTCTCGGTCAACGAGTTAAACTTTTAGAAAACGAAGTATATAAAACTGGGGAGTACTCTATTGAATGGAATTTACTTGATGATAAGAATCGTCCATTGAAACAGGGTATATATTTCTATTCCATCAGAACGGATAATGGAAAAAAGAAAGGGAAAGTGCTCGTGATTCGTTAAAATCTCCTCTAAAAAGAAGGATGTTTATATACAGTAGGGAACTCTCTGGGAATCTGGGCGAAAAAGTAGTTTTTTGTAGATTTGTTCTATCACTCTAAGTTAAAATGCTGTATCAAGTCCGAGATGGATTTTGCCCTTCATAAGGGTTCGTTCTTCACCCAACGCATATTCTATAGAAACGATACCTATACGGGAAGAAAGTTTCGCACCTACACCATAGGCATCTTTGAAATAGTTTTTAGTTGTTTCTGTTTCGTAGTTTGATGTTTCAAAGTAAGCAGAATCGTAAAACAGATACAGCCTAGACTTTTTTGATACAAAATAAGAGAATTCCGGGCTGAAACGCAGCATTTTAGTTGTTCTAAACTGTCTTTCCCTGTAGCCACGTAAACTATTGTAACCACCGAGTGTGAATTGCTCATATTCAGGTAGTGGTGGACTATTTGTTCGTATAGCTTTGCCTGAGAGCAGAACAGAGATAGCGTTGGTGGAGAAAATAGGAATGACATTCAAGAGTCTGATGGTAAATTTCATAATGTTTTTGGATGTTTTTCTGCCATATTCCGTATAGAATGAATAATTTAGTCCCCGGGATGGGTTCGGAACATAATCAAGGTTTGAAAATACTATATTCGAACCAACAGTGTATTTTCTTGATTCAGGTATACTAATACTTGCAGGGATGAAATGCTCCCATCCGGATACAATAGCGAGTGAGATATTGAGTGTTATGTCCGTTTCTAACTCAAGATTTGCTTTTGAAAAACTGTAAAGTGTATCCTCGATGAAATGTGAAAGGGATAATGTTGCACTGGAATAACTATTCAAAATCCATGGTTCGGTATAAGAAACTTCAAGTTTTGTGTACATAAGAGTATTTTTTTCCCATCTGATATTCAAAAGTCTTGCAGTTCCAAATAGATTTAGAAATAGAGCGGAAAAAGAACCTATAAATCCTTTGTTTACGGTTTCCTCGTCAGGGATGTAGCCGATTATTCCAGAGATACTGTTTGACTTTTTTTCTCTAACTGTAGCAAGGACACTGACGGTTCCTGATTGTTCCCCTCTAATTAGGGATAGGTTATTTGTTGATTCTATGAAAGCTAATTTCTCGAGCCACGAGTGACTTGAACTTAGTTTTTCTTCAGAGAAATACATTCCGACAGGGATTCTCATCTGTTTTCTTATAACGTATGCTTTTGTAACCGTATTTCCTGAGACAATGGTTTCTCCCCATTTCAGTCTTGGACCCTCCTGAACTTCCAGACCGATCTTTAACCTACTTTCATCTATGCGAAAAGACGAGGGCACGACTTTTGTAAAAGGAAAACCTCTGTTACCATAAAAAACAAGTATTTCATTGATACTATTGTCAAAATCAATTTCCTGAAAAGGTTGATTTTCTTTGATTGCCAGAAGTTTCAAGAGATTATCATCTTTTATGAATTTATTGCCTTTGATGCTGATTTTACCAATTTTGAAAAGAGTTCCTTCGGAGATTCGTACATAGAGTATTTTGTTCTGAGCCTTGAAAGTAACTTCTGTTGTGAGATAACCTGCGTTTTTATAAAGATTTAATATTTTTTGTGCAAACTCATTTAGATTCATATTGTTGGATGGAGAAAACTCCAAAATGTTTAGAGTATGTAGGATTTCTCTATCGGTGAAGGATTTGTTTCCCTCAATTTCAACTACAAGAGATGAATTTAATGAAGAAAGAGAGAGGGATAGAAGCAGTAAGAAGGAGCACATTCTGCTTACTTAAGGATCAAGAAAAAGATAGGGGCGCCAGGTTGGGTCGGGAATATTTATGATATTATGAACAAGATAAAAGAAATGAGGTTTTCTTGGAGCACGGATTGGTTCCAATCCAGCTTCTTTTAGAGAGCGGTTACCTTTTTTTGTGTTGCATTTAGCACAGGCGCACACAAGATTTTCCCATGAGTCTTTTCCACCCAGTGTTTTGGGAATAATATGGTCAACAGTCATAGGTCCGTTTTTTGTACCACAGTACTGACAACGGTATCCGTCTCTTCTTAGGATATTCCTCCTTGTTGGAGAAATAGTCCTTCTTGATATTCGGACATACTTTTTTAGTCTAACTATACTCGGAACAGGATAAGCACTTTTTACTGTGTTGAGTTTTATTCCTTTATAAGTCTCAACGATCTGAGCTTTTCCGAGGTAGAAAATTACAAAAGCCTTTTTGGCTTCCGTGACACTAAGCGGTTCATAATTCTGATTTAGAATGAGGACCTCTCGTGAAAGAGGGTTGTTCGTTGTCATTCTTCTACATCTCCTTTTGAAACCTCTATTTCCTGGTCATAATTGAATGTTTTTAGACTCAGAGGCAAAACTGCACTGTCGGGATATGAAATGTGTATGGTGATGTCATTAGCGTCGAATCTTGTTATCTCTATGTCTTCGTCTGTAAGAGTTAGTCCGGCATCTGTGGCTCTGTCTTTTAGTTTTCTTCGAATTTTTTCATCCGTATCATTTGAAGTATACTTTACAATAGATTTTGTTGAATCAACAATTTTGCTATACCGGATTTTTACGCCGAGCATGTTTACCATTGACCATATTCCATAAACAATCAAGGCTAAAACTATCAGGAAAAGTATTTTCTTTCCCATAACCACTCCTTCGCTATTTAATCTCCATACCACATCTCTTGTTTTGTGTTCTTAATTTTTGCATCTGCTAATTTTAGTGCTTTGCCTGCATATGTTCCCCATGTCGGGTCTCCCAGAGCCTTTCCGTACCACACCTTCGATGTTTCATAATGGGAAATAGCTATCTCGTAATCCTTTTTCTTTCCGGTTTTTTTTGCTCTTGCTCTTGCCCCATTGCCGTAACCGATATAGACATCTCCATTCATACAGTTTAGCGCCGGGTCATTGGGCGCAATTGCAAAAGCCTGGGTAATATATTTTTGTGCGTTGCCATAATTCTTGATTTTAAGATACATATTTATTAAGTTCTTGTACGGAATTATTTTGTTTTCAGTCTTCCCGATTCCAGTTATATAGTACTCTGTTGCCTTGGAGTATTGGTGAAGTTCTTCATAGGTTTTTGCGATTTTTATGTAAATTGTGCCAAATTCTTGGAGATTTGGCTCGACAAACAGATATTGTTCCAATGCCCTCGGGTAATTCTCGACATTGTAGTATGCATCACCAAGGGTGAACCGAACATCTATATCGTTTGGAAATTCTTTTGCGATTTTTTCAAGAAGAACAACTGGTTCCTTGCTTTTCCCAAGTTTTTGATAATTCTTGGCGAGCGCATAAGCTATAGCTCTGTTTGTAGGGTCCAGTTTATAAGCTTTTACATAGAATTCCTCTGCTTTTTTATAATCTTTCATCTTCTCATAGAGGTATCCAATGCCGTGATAAATATTAGCATTTGTTGAATCAATTGCAAGAGCCTTGTTGTAAGCCTCTTTTGCCTCGTCATATTTGGCAATTTTCACAAGTAATGCACCGAGACCCGTGTATCCTTTTACGGTTTTCGGTACTTTTTCTACCAATGTCCTGTATGTTTGCTCGGCCAGGCCATATTGTTGGATTTCTATATATACTTTACTCAATCCCAGATACGCATCCACATACGTTGTACTACAAGCTATTGCCTTTTCAAAATTTACTCTTGCATCGTCCCACATTTTCATCTTCTGATACTCATACCCAATATTGAAGTTTTTTTTACACGCGTTTGTTTTGTTTTTTTCCTCCCCTGGAGATTCTTTCTTAATAGTTTGAGATGGTCCGCATCCAATTAAAACCAAAAGTATAAAATATACAGAATACTTTTTAAACATTTTTAACCTCCTATCTACTTTCCTTTCTTTTTTTCTTCTTCCTTTTTGCGAATTATGGAAGGTCTAACAAAAACTGGTGTCTTATTAAGATCTCTTGCCTGAGCTCTTAAAAAGTAATTGAGCTTCGGGTCTGTGGTTGAGTAGAAAGGACCTTCGGAAAAAGCCAGTTGGATCTCCGTATCCCACTTGCTTACACTATCACCATTTGCTGTCAATACTTTTTGAACATAAGGCAGAAGTACTTGTCTCAGATCGCCACCCTCTTCCGGATATGTTTCATGCTTAAGATAGTATTCTTCGAGTGCGTTTTTAATTATTTTTGCTGCTCTATCTGCCTGCTTGATTCTTGCCATATCGGTTACGGTTCCTTTCCTTTCACAGTTGCTCAGGGTTAGGATTAGAGCCGGTAGTAACATAAATAACAGGAATTTCTTCATCTTAACTCCTTTCGTTGTTTTGCGATACTTCAAAAAACACAGGGAAAAATTATCACAGTTCATAGAATTTGTCAAGATAAATCTATCTGTTTTCCCTTGACAAAAAGAGTGTGAAGTGTTATATGATTAAAGACATTTTATGTAAACCCTGTTGGAGAGAATTCCATGGATTATACTTTAGGGTATTCATCTCGGCTTTGATTAGTGTTTATTATGGTTTTTTGAAAATCAAACATTATTTAAGTACGTAATCTGAGAAAGGAGAAATGATGTTATTGAAAAGAATTCTCTTATCTGTTGCAACACTGTTTCTTCTCTGTTCAATGCTGTCCGCAAGCCAATTAGGTGTTGGAATAATTCTAGGTTCTCCAACGGGTTTGAGCTTGAAATTGTGGCAATCAAGAAAGGTTGCATTTGACCTTGCACTTGCCTGGGATTTTGGAAACGACTATTTTCACATACATGGCGATTATCTTTATCATTTTCCTCTTTCGATGGAAGGTGTTTCCCAGAGGTCTCTTTATTCTTATCTTGGTATTGGTGCAAGAATGAAATTCAAGAATAACAACAATGGAGAAAACAACAGCATATTGGGACTCAGAGGCGTTGGAGGGTTAGAATTTATTCCACACGGAATTCCTCTTGATATGTTCATTGAGATTGCGCCTGTTATGAGTTTTGTCCCCAAAACAGATTTCGATTTAGAGGGTGGGGTTGGTATCCGTTATTCATTCAATCTTTAAGAGGATTCTTAAGAAGAAAGAATATGCTGTTACAATTTTGGGGAGCTACAAAAACCGTCACAGGTTCGCTTCATTATGTGGAAGCTGTTGGTAAAAGGTTTATTCTTGATTGTGGTCTTTATCAAGGACACCGAGATGAAGCGGAATCACGAAACCGTAAAATCCCGATAAAACATATAGAAGGTCTGGATTACCTATTTCTTTCCCATGCTCACATTGACCATAGCGGGAACATACCCACACTCGTAAAATCCGGTTTTGCCGGAAAAATAATAACAACCTCTGCGACTGCTGATCTTATCAGTATTATGTTGTATGATTCTGCCCATATCCAAATGAAGGATATTGAGTATGTTAATAGGAGAAGGAAAAGAAAAGGATTACCTCCAAAAGAACCACTGTATTCAAAGGAAGATGTTGATAAGGCTTTGAAATGCCTTGAACCTGTCCAGTATGGCGAGTGGTTTGATGTTTCAGAAAAGCTACGTGTGGTTTTTTTTGATGCGGGGCACATTCTTGGTTCGGCGGTTATTCTTATAGAAATAAAAGAGAACGGTAGGACAAAGAGATTACTCTTTACGGGTGATCTTGGCAGGAAGGCACTTCCCATCATAAGAAACCCATATCAGGTTTCTCCTGTCAACTTTCTGATTACGGAATCAACTTACGGTGGAAGGTACCATCGACCATACAAAGAGGTCTCAAGAATATTAGAAAATCTAATAGATAAGACTGTGAAAAGAAAAGGGAAGATAATTATTCCTGCTTTTTCAGTGGGTAGAACACAGGAGATTGTCTATGAGATTCAAAAAATACATGAGAGGAATGAACTTCCAGATATACCGCTCTTTGTTGACAGTCCTTTGAGCGTCAATGTGACCGAGGTGTTCAAGAAACATCCGGAGTGTTTTGACAAAGAAACACTGCAGATTATAGAAAATCACGATAATCCCTTTGGTTTTAAACGTTTAACATATATAAGAGATGTTGAAGAATCCAAAGAGCTGAACAATATAAAAGAATCCTGTATCATAATATCTGCTTCTGGAATGTGTGAAGCGGGAAGAATACTTCATCATCTGAAGAATTCCATAGAGGATGAAAGAAATATCATTCTTATTGTCGGTTATCAAGCTCAAGGTACACTTGGTCGAAATCTTGTTGAGAAAAAGAAGATTGTAAGAATTTTTGGGGAAGAATACAATAGGAGAGCAGATGTTATTGTACTGAACGAATTCAGTTCTCATGGGGATAGAGGAGACCTGCTTGATTATGTCAGAAGAAGTGACGCCGAAAAGATTTTTTGCGTTCATGGTGATGTCGACCAGATAGAACAGTTTGCTCAAGGAATCAAAGAGTTCCACAGAGAGAATGTCCACATTCCCGAAAGAGGGGATGTTTTTGAACTCTAATGGAATTATGGGGGTGGTCGGGTCTTATGTGGGCTATCTTGCAGGTGATCGGGGTTTCAGCTTTAATACAGTAGATGCATACGAAAGGGATATTAAGCAATTTGCAGAATATATAATATCGGAAAGCAGAGAACTCAACAAAGTGCAAGAAGTGGATATTGCGAATTATATACAGTTTGTTAATCAACCGGCATTAGCTTCCGCGACACTCTCGAGAAAAATAAGTTCTCTGAAGAATTTCTTCAGGTTCTTAATTGAAGAAGGCCTGATTAAAGAGGATCCAACGACTGTTATTGAGTCACCGCAGATAAAGAGAAAACTTCCCAGTGTGCTTGATGTTAGTGAGATTGAAAAGATACTGAAAGAACCTGACAGCAAAGATATTCTTGGTATCAGAGATAAGGCTGCGCTTGAATTGCTGTATGCTTGTGGCCTTAGAATTTCCGAACTTCTAAATCTTAAGGTTGAAAATATAGATTTTAACGAATCATTTCTTATCTGCTACGGGAAAGGCGAGAAAGAGAGGATTGTGCCTATCGGGAAATATGCAGTGGACTCTCTGAATCTTTATCTTGCAAAAGCCAGGGATGTGTTGGACAAGGGAAAATCAGATGGTGTGTTATTCCTGGGTAAACACGGTAAAAGAATGAGTAGAATGGGTTTTTGGAAGAGATTCAAAAGATACTGCTTGAAAGCAGGCATATCAAAAAAGGTTAGTCCTCATACTTTCAGACACAGCTTTGCAACACACCTTCTTGAAGGAGGAGCGGATCTCCGTGTTGTTCAAACACTTCTTGGTCATAATGATATATCAACAACACAGATATATACGCATATTACCAGGGATTATTTACGGAAAGTAATAAGAGATTTCCATCCGAGAGGTAAAAGAGGTAAATAGGGTGGTCGGAATGAAAATATTTGTTACCTGACCTGGCTTGCTGAAGATATTTTTGGGTATAATGATTGTTATACCGGGAGGGAAAGATTGAAAAACAAGAAAGTGCAAAATAAAGAACTTGCAAAAATAACTGCCGAGATAGAACAAAGAAAAAAGGAGAAGAAGGAAATAGAAGACTCTCTTGCATCTATCTGGAGTGAGGAATTAGACCTTACACAGAGAATCGAAGATAAAAAGAAAGAACTTAAGAGTGCGGAAAAGAAAATCGATGAAGTAAACGAAGAGAAAGAATCTATCGGCATTGAAATCTGGAAGAAGAAGCAAGAATTAATGGCTTTAAAAAAGGAGCAAAAAGGTAAAAAAGTTCCGAGAATACCCAGCGAATCAACCGTGAAGGAAAAAGAAATTTCTGGAGTGATGGAGAAACTGGATGATGAAAAGAAAAAACTAAGTGAAGTTCTTCTTAAGTTGCGAAATCAGTTATCCGAGGCAAAGGAAGAGGATGAATTAACAAGACAGCTGATACAGAAAAAAAGGGAAGATATAAAATCTCTAAATAAGGAAATGAGTTCGTTGAAGGATGATGTGGAAGAGAATACACAGAAAAACAAGAACGTGAAGACAGAGCTGAAAAATAAACAGAAAGATTTAGAAGAGGTTAGAAGGACAGTCCAGGAAAAACAAGATGAATTGGAGAAGATTACCGAAGAAAGCGGGATTAGAATGAGCGAGGAGATGGAGCTTTCCACTTCATTGAAAGAGCTTCAGAAAAAAAGGAATATGGTCTTAAAAGATGTTGAAAAAGAAGGACATAGGGAAAAAGAGATTAAGCAAGCTTTAGGTATTCTTGAAAAAAAGAAAGAGAAAATCGAGAAATTACTAAAAGACAATGTAGGTTTGGAAGAAGAAAAAGGGAAACTCGAAAAAGAGATAGAAAGGACCCGAAAACTTTTTGATAAAGAAAAAAGGACCCTCGAGGAAGAAATCGTTGCTCTTGAGAAGAAAAAATCGATTGATGAAAAGAAAATGATGGAAGAACTCACAAAAGAAGAGCAGGAAAAAAATACTGAAATCGAGAAACTAAATGTTTCAATTAAACAGAAAAAAAGTTATGTTGAAGCCTTGGAAAAGGAACAAAAAGAGAATGAAAATGAATTAAGGGAGAACAAAAAAGAACTAAAACTGTTGAAGTCAGAAATTACTTCAAATGAGAAAGAAAAAGAGAAAGTAGAACAGCTAAAGGTTGAGGTGAAAGGTCTTGTAGATGAAAGAGATAAATTCCTTAAACTGATAGAAGAAAAGAAGAGTGATTTGAACGGGCTTGAGCAGGGTCTTGGTAAACGAATGGGGGATGAACTTGACCTGGCTCATAAGATCCAGCACTTAGAAGAGCAAGAATCTCAGTTGATACAATCGATTTCTGAAAAAGAGCAGGAACTCATAGAAGTTGGTAATCAGTTCGATGAAAGAGGTAAAGAGATAGGAATGGCGAACAATGAACTTAGCCAACTCAAAGAAGAGATGGAATCGCTTGAAAAAGCCTATGTAGAACTCGATGATGGAAAAAAGGAAGCCGAAAATAACCTTGGTTCAATTAAAAAAGAAGAAGATGAAATAAACGTTTCAATAAAAGCAAAGTTGAAAGAAAAAGAAGAAACGGAAAGAAAAATAGAAAAGATGAAAAAGGTAGAAAATGAGATTTTCCAGGAGACAGAAGAGAAAGAAAAAAAACATGATACTCTGCTTGAAGAATTGGAGAAAGCCAGGGAAGAAATGGAAAAGCTAAAAGGGGGAAAGTTGGCTTTGCTCGATGAGAAGGAGAATATCGAGGCTGGTCTTCTAGAATTACAAATTGATAAGGAAGGTAGCGAAAAAGAGATAGAAGAGTTGGATGAGAAAAAGGAAACTTTGATTGAGAATTTAAATCAAGTGAAATCTGATATGGAGCAGGAAAAGGATGTAGTGGAAAAACTCGAAAAAGAGAAAAAGGAGTTGGAGTCTGCCTTTATTACGCTTAAGGGTGAAAAAGAGGATATCCTTAGCGGGACAGAAGAAATGAAGGCAGAAATAGATTCATTGATGGAAAAGAAGGTAAAAATCGAAGGAACTGTAAAAACGCTTGAAAAAATAAAAGAGAAATTGGAATCAGGAATTACGAGCATAAATGAGGAAAGAGAGTCATTGAAAAAGGAGTTTGAGAAAGAGAAAGATGAAATCGTAAGATATAAACAAGAAAAGCAGAGTCTTCAAGAAGATATAGCCAAACAAAAGCAAGAGACGGCAGATGAGATAGAGAGAAGAAAAGAGCTCATGGTAAAGATAAAAGAAATGGAAAAAGAAATTAAAAAGCAAAGTCAAGAAGAGGTGGAATTCGAGAAATTACTTTCGGAGACAAAAAGACTGACCGAGGACCGACAGATGATAATAGATAGAATAAGAAAACTCGAGGAGGAAGAGAAAAGATTGGGAATGAAAACAGGCAGCCTTATGAAGATCAAGCAAAATCTTGATGCAACAGTTGAAAAGAAAAAGAAAGAAGGCAAAGAAGAATTAGACAAAATGAATAAGGAAATCGAAGAGAAAAAATCTACTGTTCAAGAATTAAGACTGATTGAAAGCGAAGAGGTTGGGAAAAGCAGAAAAGAATTAAACAAAATTAACAAGGAGTTAGAGGAGAAAAAAAGCGTTCTTGAGAAAATAAAAACCGAGGAGAGGAAAAGTTCTTTGAAAGCAAGAGAATATGAAAAAGAAGTCTCAAAACAGAGAGAAAAGGTTGAAAAAATCAAAAAAGAGGAGATGGAGAAGGTTTCAAAAGTCAGTGGATATGAAAAGCAAGTTTCGGAGCTTAAGGGAAAAGTTGAGAAAATGAAGAAAATCGAGGAGCTACTTGAGAAAAGAATTGGTAAAGGCAAAGTATAGCCGAATAGTTTCTGAGATCAAACCCGGAAAAGTGTTCTTTCCGATATTGCTTCTGCTGATTTTGCAAGCAAGCAATATTTTTGCAAATACTTCAATTGTAAGGTTAAAATATAGAGGAGGAGGGGACTGGTATAATGATCGTTCCATAATACCTAACCTGGCTATCGAGATAAATAGGAGAACAGCAGTTGAGATCAACACCAAGGAAGTCGTTTTTTCTTTTTCTGATGAGGATATTTTCCGTTATCCGTTTGTTTTCATGACGGGTCATGGGAACATTCTTTTCACCGAAGATGAGATTGGGAGAATTAGAGAGTACTTAATGAATGGTGGTTTTATATATGCAGATGATGACTATGGAATGGATGAGTCGTTCAGGAGAGAAATTAAAAGGGTTTTTCCACGGGAAGATTTGGTGGAAATTCCCTTTGACCATGCCATATATCACAGTTTCTACAATCTAATTGAACTTCCGAAAATTCATAAGCATTATGGAGGGCCTCCAAAGGGTTTGGGAATATTCCATAAAGGGAGGATGGTTGTTTTCTATACATACGACACGAATATCAGTGACGGATGGGCAGACCCGGAGGTTCATAATGACCCACCAGAAAAACGAGAAGAAGCGTTTAAAATGGGGGTGAATATTGTGCTTTTTGCCCTGACACACTAGATCAGGATGATATGTAACAGGCAGTAAGGAGCACGTAGGGATTACAAGGGAAGCTAATGATTTATATAAAAAGCGAACAAGAAATAGAAAGTATGAGAAGAGCGAATGCTCTTGTGATGGAAGTGCTTGTGGAACTTAAGGGAATGGTTAAACCTTGTGTTATGTTAAATGACTTAGAGAAGAAAGCTTGTGAGTTAACCAAAAAACGAGGCGCAGTTCCTGCGTTTAAGGGTTATAGTGGATACCCCTCGGCTCTTTGTGTTTCCGTGAATGAGGTTGTAATCCATGGCATCCCTGATGGCAGAAGGTTTGAAAATGGTGACATAGTTGGGATTGATTTTGGTGTCTTGCTTGATGGATTTTATGGCGATGCGGCAATTACTGTCCCCGTAGGGAATATTAGCAAAGAAGCCTCAAGGCTTGTTATTACAACCAAAGCAGCACTCTATGAAGGGATAAAAAAGGCGAAAAAAGGGAGAAGAGTCGGGGATATATCAGCAGCAGTTCAGAATTATGTGGAGAGAAATGGATTCTCGGTAGTCAGAGATTTTACAGGTCACGGAATAGGGAGAAATCTTCACGAGGAACCTTCCATACCTAATTTTGGAAAAGCGGGAACAGGCGTTCTTATTGAAAAAGGTATGACATTTGCCATAGAGCCTATGGTGACGGCGGGATCTTACGAAATCGAAGTGCTTTCCGATGGTTGGACTGCAATTACTGTCGACAGGTCACTATCTGCCCACTTCGAACATACTATTGTTATCACGGACAATGAACCTGAAATCCTGTCTAAATGGCCCAATTGAAACTTATTGACACACATTGTCATCTTCAGATGAAAGCTTTTAGAAACGATATTGACGAAGTAATTGATAACGCAGCAATAGAGGGAGTAAAACAAATAATCAATGTCGGTTTTGACCTTGAGTCGAGTAGAAAGGCAGTTGAGCTTTCGGGCAGATATCCATTTATGTATGCTGCTGTTGGTATCCATCCCCATGATGCAAGCAAGTGTAACGTCCAAACCCTCTCCGAGCTTGAGGATTTGCTGAAGGAAAAGTGCGTTGTTGCTTTAGGAGAGATTGGTCTTGATTTTAAGAGAGATTATTCTACGAGAGAAATACAAAAAGAAGTGTTTGTTGAGCAACTAAGTTTAGCAAAAGAGGTGAATATTCCGGTTGTTTTACATATAAGGGATGCTTACATAGAGGTTTTTGAAATTCTTGAGGAGTTTAATCACTCTAAAGTTCTCCTTCATTGTTTCTCTGGGAACTACGATGATGCTCAGAAAGGTTTGGGTATGGGGTGCCATCTTGCTTTTGGCGGGAGTATCACATATTCAGAAAAACTCTCTTTTGTAATCGAGTCAACCCCTTTGGACAGGCTTCTTCTGGAAACCGACGCACCATATCTTTCACCTGTTCCTAAAAGGGGGATGAGGAATGAGCCTGCCTTCATAAAATATACGGCTCTAAGAATGGCAGAGATAAAACACTTACATATTGAGGAAATTGCGAAGATTACAAGCAGTAATGCAGAGAAGTTTTTTAATCTATAAAAAATATGAAAAGAAGTAGGAAGTATTTAGAGTTTCATCCATTCCTGAATCTTTTTATCTTTGTTATTTCCATATATTTCTTTCTCGTTAGCATTAAATTGATGGGGGGAGCTCTAAAAGGGATAGGCATAACATTTATTATGGGGATACTTAAAGTAGCGGAACATCCTTTTATCGGTGTCTTTATTGGTATTCTTTCGACATCCATTGTTCAAAGCTCATCCTGTGTTACTTCGATTGTTGTGGGTCTTGTTGGGAGCGGTGGGATGACGGTTGCAACAGCAATTCCCATTGTGATGGGTTCTAATATCGGGACAACAATTACAAATATAGTCGTTTCACTTGGACACATAAGAAGAAAAATCGAATTTAAAAGGGCTTTCCCTGCTGCGGTTGTCCACGATTTTTTCAATTTTCTTACACTAATCGTCTTTCTCCCAATAGAATTGAGGTTCCATTTCCTTGAGCGCATCTCAAGCATCCTTGCACATATCTTTGAGACGGCAGGAGGAACACACCTTTTTAACCCGATGAGGATGATAGTTGGTCCTACTGTCAAACTTTTTGAACTTATACTCTTCGGCAATTCCATAGCGATTCTCATAATTTCTTTAGTAATGTTATTCGGTGCTTTGAATTTTATTGTCCGGTCCGCAAAAAACCTGGCAACAAGGAGAGTGGAGATAAATCTCGACAGATATCTTTTTGGCAGGGCGTGGAAGTCATTTCTTTTCGGTCTAATGCTCACAGCGATAGTTCAGTCCAGTTCTGTTACCACATCCCTTATTGTTCCTCTGGTTGGAGCAGGTATTCTTGACATAGAAAGAATCTTTCCTTATACTCTCGGAGCGAATATTGGTACTACTATCACCGCACTTTTGGCTTCTCTTATGACGGGTTCAATAGTTGCAGTGCAAACCGCTTTTGCTCATTTGAGTTTTAATATCGGCGGAATTGTTGTATGGTATCCATTGAGAATTGTTCCAATAAGATTGGCAAAGGGATTTGGTGAATTCGTGAAAGAACATAGATATCTTTCTATAGTTTATGTCCTCATAGTTTTCTTTGTTATTCCGCTGATTCTTATTTTTCTTACAAGGAGGTAAATATGTTTGGAGATGTATGGAAGTTCTGGAAAAAGGAAACATTGATCGATAAAGCTCAAGAAGAAGTTGAAAAAATGCTCATTATTGCAAAGAATATGTTCAAGATTGCAATGGCAATCTTGCTTGATATGGAGGAATCACAATCCGATATTTATAAGATGGACAGGGGATTGAATGCGATTCAGATGGATGTGAGGAGAAAGATTTTGGAGCATTTATCCATAAATCCAGCAATGGATATCACGGCGTCACTTGTGCTTATTACAATAGTGATTGACATTGAAAGGTTGGGTGATTACTCTAAGAATGTGATTGACCTTACGCCGAAAGTAGATCGGAAGCTTACAGGAAAGTACTTTGATAGAATACGAGTAATAAAAAAGGAACTTGAACCACTATTCGGTGAAACAATAAGAGTAATAAGAAATATGAACAAGGATGAGGGAAAAGAGGAAATGCAGAGGTGTACTGAAATTGCTACCAAATGTGAGAATTTTCTTAAAGAGCTTTCCGAAGACGACCTTACGGTTCAGGATGCTATTTTTGCCACACTGCTTTTAAGATACTTAAAGAGGATTGCTTCACATCTCAAGAATGTTGCATCAAGTGTTGTTAATCCATTCACAAGATTGGGTTACAAACCCAATGAATAATTTCTTAACCTTACTCCCACTCTATGGTAGCGGGAGGTTTCGAGCTTACATCGTAAACAACCCTGTTGACCCCCGGGACTTCATTGATAATCTTGTTTGCGACTTTAGTGAGAAAAAGCTTCGAAAATGGATACCAATCGGCAGTCATCCCGTCCTTGCTTGTTACGGCTCTGAGGGCGATTACGAATTCATAAGTTCTTTTATCTCCCATTACTCCAACAGTTTTCACCGGGAGAAGCACACAAAAAGCTTGCCATATTTTGCTATACAGTCCTTTCCTTTTTAGCTCATTTAAAAATATGTAATCCGCACTCTTTAGAATCTTCAGTTTTTGCTTTGAAATTGGTCCAACAATTCTGACACCCAAACCTGGTCCAGGAAATGGATGCCTATTGAGGATGTCATTCGGTAGGTTAAGTAATTTCCCGACTTCCCTGACCTCGTCTTTAAAAAGATCTTTTAATGGCTCAATCAGAGTGAGTTTCATTTTTTTAGGCAATCCACCAACATTATGATGAGACTTTATTACTGAAGACGGTCCTTTTATGGGATTGCTTTCAATTCGGTCTGGATAGAGGGTTCCCTGGGCAAGAAATTTAACATCCTTTATTTCGTTTGCTTCTTTTTCAAATAATTTGATGAAGGTTTTTCCGATAATTTTTCTTTTTCTTTCCGGATTTCGAACCTCTCTAAGTTCATGGAGAAATTTCTTTCGAGCATCAACATAAATAAAATTCTCACAAAAAAGTTTGGAGAATCTATTTCTAACATCCCGTGATTCGTTTTTTCTCAAAAGTCCATTATTGATGAAAACGACAAACAATTTTTCTCCCACTGCTTGCTTTATCAGCACGGAGGTTACTGCGGAATCTACTCCTCCCGATAAACCTAAGATGATTTTTTTTGTACCAACTTTCCTTTTTATTTCGCTTTTTGCAATTCCAATGAATGAACCCATATTCCAATCACCCTTGCATTTGCAGATGGAGAAAAGGAAATTCGCAATTATTCTATTGCCCATTTTGGTGTGAGTGACCTCGGGGTGAAATTGAAGGCCGTATAAGGGTAGTTTTTTGTGTTTTACAATGGCAAAGTTCGTGTTTTTTGTATGTGCAAGGGAGAGGAAATTATTGGAAGTCTTAAGTATCCTATCTCCGTGGCTCATCCAGACTTGTGTTTTCTTCTGTACCCCACTGAGGAGTTTATCCTTCCTGTCAATTATGACATAGGAGAAACCATATTCCCTTAACTGAGTTTTTTCTACCTCACCACCAAAAATATGTGCGAGAAGTTGATGACCATAGCAAATTCCAAGAACGGGAATACCGAGTTTTAGAATTGTTTTTTTAATGAGAGGAGCATCTCTTTCATAAACACTATGAGGACCACCGGAGAGGATAACGCCTTTAACTTTTTTATTTGTTATGTTGTTGAGTTTGACTGAGAAAGGAAGGATTTCCGAATAAACAGAATGTGACCTTACTCTGCGGGCGATAAGTTGAGTATACTGGGAGCCGAAATCAAGGATGATGATTTTCTCTTGCGAGATGTTCATAGGATTGTGTGTCTTTTCTGGATTTCCTCTGCCTCTTTGCCAACCGTGTTCTTTGTGAGTTTTGCAGCTCGTGAAATGATTATTGATGCACTCTTTGTGTCTAACTTATCAAGACCCTGTACGGCAAGGAGCCTGATTTTGTCGGAGTATTTGTATCTTCCAATCAAACTTTTGGTGAATATTACTTTTCTCAATATATCTTCAACTTCTCTTCCGCCAATCGAAGTTAAAACTGCTATCACCCTTTCCTTTATTTCCAGCATTTTATCCTTTTGAAACAACATTTGTTTTTCTAAAAGTTCCTTTAATGCGAAGACTGACATTTCTGTTCCAACCTTTCTTAAAGAGGTCAGAGTTCTAACGAGAACATCTTTATTATCATCTTTGAGAGTTTCTATAAGGAGTAGTTCGCTATCTTCGGATTTTGTCTTCCCCAGGGACTGCACAACTTCCAGTCTTACTCTTGGTTCCCTGTCTTTCACCATTTTTGATAGAAGTTGGAATGCTTTTTCGTTTCCAATTTCACCGAGAGTGATGGCAATATTTCTTCTGACATACCATTTAGTATCATCAATATAAGTGGCAAGAAATTTGGTTACATTTGGAATGCGTTTTGATGTATCGATGAGAAGGGAAAGTACGCGAATCCTTGTTATTCTGTCCTCAATAGTTTTCATACCGCGCAGTAGATGGGGGAGTATAGCTTCTCCTTTTTTTACAAGTTCATCTGCAATTAAATTGTATGCAACATCTCTGTTGATTGCGTAAATTAGATGTTTTAATGCCTGTTGGTCAGAAATTTTGGAAAGTGCTTTTATAACAACCTTCAGTTTTTCCTCATCATCAAGTATCCTGAGATAATTGTTTATTATATTATCTATTGTTTCCGCAATTAAACCTTTTCCCTCTTTTATTAGTTTTGACGCAATTATCGAAAGGGCGTCTACTATTCCTGCAAATATGGTTTTTTCAGGTTCTTTACCGAGTCTATTGGACAGGGAAACAATTATTAGTTTCAAAAGGTCTAATCTTCCAAGAAGCAGTAGTTTGTCTGCAAGGTCAACAAATGAATCAACTACCGATTTTCTTGTTTCTGGTTTTTTGTTGTTCAACATATCGATGAGAGATTTCAAGAAATCTTCGATGCTTGCGTTTTTCTGAACCAGTGTCTTGATAGTAAGAAGAGCGTCTTTGTCTATACCGGTTTTCATCAGGTCATTTTCGATAACTGAAAAAAGTTCTTTTTTTGTTTTTCCACCAACCATATATTCGAGCATTGATTGCTTGACATTCCTTTTTTGCAGACTTTTGCTTATCGCTGGAATTAATTCGTTTTTCCTCTTATTCCTATCAACGACGCTGGCGAGAAAAGAATTTATGTTGGACAATTTGTTTTTACCTTCGCTTTCTTCACTGGTTATTACCATCGTTTCGGATGATTTTTTTGTTTCCTCCGCGACCAAATCAGCCAGCTCAGTTCTCGTAATGTTGTCGACAACATCATCGACTATCTTGTCCCAATAGGGAATATCAGGTTTGGCGAAAAGGATTTCGCTCTGCATTTTTGGTGTAAGAACGAGAATCAATTTTGAAACCGTTTTCACATAACCATCCGGATTTTGGCTCCCGTACATATTGAACAGTCTTTCTGCGATGTTTCCAACTGCTTGTTTAACTTTTGCTCCCCAACCTCCTCCTCCTATGCCAGTAGCCGCACCTGTTCCTCCTCCTGTCCCTCCACCCGTTCCTTCACCTGTACCTGCTCCAACTCCGGCACCAATTCCTCCACCGACTCCTCCACCCATGCCTCCTCCTGTCCCTCCACCCGTTCCTTCACCTGTACCTGCTCCAACTCCGGCACCAATTCCTCCACCGACTCCTCCACCCGTTCCTCCACCCATATCTCCTCCAGTCCCTCCTCCTGTACCTTCACCTGTATCTATACCTTCTGTGCCTCCACCGACTTCTCTGCCAGGTTCACCTAGCGTTTTTTCCATTACTCTTGAGAATTCAGCTGGGTTTTTCTCAACTCTTTGAAGAAAATCGTCTGATCCGGTTATTAATGAAAGAAGGTCTTGCCACTGAATCCCTGTTTCCTTTTTTGTTTCTTCTTCTCCAAAGGACAAACCGCTAACAGTAATATGATGTATATTCTTCTCAGATAGAAGTCTTTTTATCCCTCCCTTTTTTTCAATATCATCTGGATCAAATCCAAGTATTTCAGCAAAACCACTGAATTCATCCATATCTATGCCTTTGATAAATGTGATTTTGCCAATCTTTCTTGTTCCAAGTATTGTCAAAAAAGTATCTATCAACTGTTTGTTTGTAACATAAGCAGGTTTATCATTTATCAGAATAACATTACCGGCAAGGGATAGTGAAAGGAATTGCATTTCGCGAAGTGTTTCGTTGAGTTTTGCATATGAATTGGAAATAATCCTTTTTGCAATAGGATGGGAAGCAGGATATAGTTTCAGGTTCTTGGACGCAGAAATTAGTCTGCCTATTATTATTTGAGCATCCTTACTTATTTTTCTTATGTCAAAACCTTTTTTTTCATTTAACATAGTTATTCTCAGAAGAACCCAGTGTTAAGGTTTTCTTAAAGAGTTAATTGCTATCTCTCTATTTTTAGAATGAAATATCGTTGTTCCGGCAATTAGCGTGTTAACTCCACATTCTATGAGTTGGCTTGAATTCTCAAGATTCACACCACCATCCACTTCGATGTCAAAGTGTAAATTTCTATCTTTTTTTATTTTTTTCAGTGACAAAATTTTCTCGTAGGTTTCCTGTCTAAACTGCTGTCCACCAAATCCTGGATGTACACTCATTACAAGAACAGAATCAAACAGTGTGAGAAATGTTTCCAATTTGCTAACAGGTGTTTCTGGATTAAGAGAAATACCGACATTGCAATCAAGATTTCTTATTTTGCCTGCGAGTTCTGTCGGATTTTCTTCAACTTCTATATGAAAAGTGATTTTATTTGCACCACTTTCTATGAATCTACCAATATATTTTTCTGGCTCTGAAATCATTAGATGTGCATCGAGTGGAAGTTCGGTTAATTTTCGGATTGCTTTCACAATGATTGGACCAAAGGTGATGTTCGGTACGAAGTGCCCATCCATAATATCGAGGTGAAGAAGGTCTGCGCCTCCGCGCTCAACATCCCGAATTTCCTGTTCCAATTTTGAAAAGTCACACGATAAAATTGACGGTGCTATTTTTATCATTGATACATAGTAACACAAAATCCAAAAATGTCAATAATTTTTGTATTTCGATTGTAAGTCCGAAAACAAAAAATAGCATCAAGCCGGTTTTGATGTATCTGATTGTTTCACTTCAAGAGGCTAGGCTTCCCAAGACCATAAGAAGACAACTCGATAGACTCTTCTTCTTTTTCGGAGAAGAACCCTTTTATGATTATTACAGGGAAGTACATAGAGTTAGGAGGAAGCTGGAAAAGAGAAGTTTTTTTTATTCTTCAATTGAGATAAAACAGCTGTCCGATAAGTAGGGGCGGACCTATGTGTCCGCCCTTTGTTGTATAATTCTATTATGGAAAGTAGCAAGCAAACAAAATTTGAGAAATTACCCGATTTCCTCAAAGAATACTTTTGGGAAGTAGAATTCAAAAGTATAGATTTGGAGAAACAACACGTGTATGTCCTGAAACGTATTCTGGAGTATGGCGATGCGCAGGCGGTTTCCTGGATGCTAAAAAATTTCAGGAGGTCAGAAATAAAAGATGTTATGTGTAATTTCAGGGGACTTTCACAAAAGAGTGCAAATTTCTGGGCTCTTCTGTTAAACATTCCAAAGGAAGAGGTAATATGTTTGAAGAAACCCTCATTAAAGGAGCAAAAGAAAATCTGGCCTTATTAGGCAATCGGGTATCCTAAAAGACGCATATCTTGCTGGGGCACAGCAATCGCTTTACAATTGGGGCATCGCGTATCAGTTGACATTGATTTTTTTACAGAAAAAAAGTTTATGCCTAAAATTTTCTCTAACGAGCTGTCAAGATTAGGTTTCTTTAAGGAAGAACAGGCAAATAAGGGCACAGTTCTGGGAATTTTCAAAGGAATTAAATTTAGCCTCTTTATTTATGAATACCCTTTAATTTTTCCCACATTAAAATATAAATCGCTAAATATAGCTGACATTCGAGATATTGGAGCAATGAAAATAGATGCAGTAACTACGAGAGGAACAAAGAGAGATTTTATTGACTTATACTTTATATGCAACTCGAATTATGGGTTATCTGAATTGTTGAATTTTTATAACGGAAAATACGGTTTGCTATCCTCCAATCTTATTCATATCCAGAAGAGTTTGGTGTTCTTTAATTATGCTGAACCAGACGAAATGCCGATAATGTTAAAAGATGTTAACTGGGAAGATGTTAAAATATTCTTCGAAAAAGAAGTAAAAAAACTGGCGGAAACATTAAAGTGACCGAAACAGGAAATCTCTTATGTAACAGTAATCACTCATCCGCGAAATACCTGTCATTCTGACCCTGAGCGGAGCGAAGGGGAAGAATGACAGGACTCAACAAATAATGAACTAAACATATTCATCCCAACTTTTGACCTTTAAATCATCAATCGATGTACTGGAAAGTGCTTCTACAAATCTTTTTGCGAGTTGAAGATTTGTAATCAAGGGAACTCCGAAGTCCACTGCTTTTCTGCGAATGATGTAATCGTTATCAAGTTCTTCTTTTTCGATATTCTTGGGAATATTTATTACAAGATCCACTTTCCCATTTGCTATATAGGAGATAGTATTTGGCTCTTTTCTTTCCAATGGCCAGAAAAGAATCTCTGCATCGATTCCGTTTGCTTTCATAAACTTTGCAGTGCCTTTTGTAGCATAGAACTTATAGCCCATACCTCGGAGTTTCCTTGTGCTAAGAAGGAAGTCTGCCTTGTTCGGCAGCGGACCTGTGGAAAGAAGAATGGTTTTTTCAGGTAATCCGAAGCCTACTGATATTAAACTTTTAAGGAAGGCTTCATTAAAATCATCGCCAAAACAGGCTACCTCACCCGTTGATGCCATTTCTACTCCGAGAACAGGATCTGAGCCTGTTAGCCTGTTGAATGAGAACTGTGGTGCCTTAACACCAACATAGTCCAAATCGAAAGAAGATTTTTCTACTTTCATAACAGGTTTATTCATTATAATCCTTGTTGCTCTATCTATGAAATTCAAATTAGTGACTTTTGATACAAAGGGGAAACTTCTTGATGCCCTGAGGTTGCACTCAATGACCTTAACATTATTGTTTTTGGCAATAAATTGAATGTTGAATGGACCTGTTATGTGCAGCGCAAGAGCCAACTGTTTTGCTACTTTCTTGATTCTCCTCATAGTTTCCAAGTATGTTCTCTGGGGTGGTAATACCATAGTTGCATCTCCTGAATGGACACCTGCGTTCTCTATGTGTTCACTTATCGCATAGCAGTAAAGCTTGCCCTTCTGCGCAACGGCGTCAACTTCAATCTCTTTTGCTTCCGTTATGAACTTGCTTATAACAACTGGATGTTCTCTATTTACTTCCGAGGCTTTCTTCAGGTATTCTTTTAGCTCGGCTCTACTCAAGGCAATGCTCATTGCCGCACCACTTAAGACATAACTTGGTCTTATGAGAACAGGGAAGCCCACTTTTTTTGCGAATCGCTCCGCTTCTTTTATGCTCGTCAATTCCTTCCATTCTGGTTGAGCTATATTCAGTTGATCCAGCAATTTTGAGAATTTGTGACGGTCCTCCGCAGTATCAATATATTCAGGTTTTGTCCCCAGAATTCGCACTTTCGCTTTTTCAAGAGGAAGGGCAAGATTATTTGGTGTTTGTCCTCCCATTGATAGGATAATTCCCATGGGTTTTTCCTTTTCATATATATCCAGAACTCGTTCGAGGCTTATTTCGTCGAAATATAATCTGTCGCAGATATCGTAATCAGTGCTGACTGTTTCAGGGTTACAGTTGAGCATAATTGTCTTATAGTTCAACGTTTTTGATGTAATGACGGAGTTAACACAACACCAGTCAAATTCCACCGATGAACCGATTCTATAGGGTCCGCTTCCAAGAATGATTATTTTGTTGTTTCCCTTAAAGCTTATGTCATCTTTACTGCCGTTATATGTTAGGTATAAATAATTGCTTTTTGCAGGATATTCACAGGCAAGTGTATCTATTTGTTTTACAACTGGAATAATGTTAAACTTCTTTCTTTTTTTTCTAATAGTTGTTTCTTCGCTTCCGGTAAGAAGGGCTATCTGCTTGTCAGAGAAGCCCGTCTGTTTCGCTTTTCTGAGAAGGCCTGCATTCAGTTTACCGAGCGTATGGGTGCTTAGCAGTTTTGCAGTCTCAACGATTGTTTTCATTTTGAAAAGAAACCAGGGAGTAATCCCGGTAAGTTTACTGAGTTTACTCACAGAGTATCCTCTTCTAAGTGCTTCGGCTATTGCAAATATTCTTCTGTCTGTTGGTTCTTTGAGCTCGTGCCTTAAATTCTTGAATTTTATGTTATTAGAGACAAGTCCGTTCATCCCAATATCCAGCATTCGGATGGATTTCTGGAGAGATTCTTCGAAACTCCTTCCTATTGCCATAACCTCTCCTACTGATTTCATTTCCGGACCTATACCCGTACTGACCTTCTGGAATTTCAGGAGATCCCATCTCGGATACTTGACAATCACATAGTCAAGAGCAGGTTCAAAACAAGCCTTTGTTGTGCCTGTAACCGTATTTTCCACTTCTGTCAATGCAAAACCCATGGCGAGTTTCGTTGCAATAAATGCAAGTGGATAACCTGTTGCTTTTGACGCAAGTGCCGAGCTTCTGCTGAGCCGGGCATTTACCTCGATGATTCTGTAGTCTAAGGAATTGGGACTTAGTGCAAATTGAATATTGCATTCTCCTATGATACCCAGGTGTCTGATGACTTTTATTGATATAGCCCTTAGCATAAAATTCTCGTTCGCACTCAGAGTTTGAACAGGTGCAACAACAATGCTTTCGCCGGTATGAATACCCATTGGGTCCACATTTTCCATTGAGCAAACGACAATGCAGTTATCGTATTTATCCCTTACAACTTCGTATTCAACTTCTTTCCATCCCCCAAGATATTCCTCAACGAGAATCTGACGGGTGTAACAGAGTGCCTTCTCAACAATTTTCGCGAGTTCAAAACTGTCGTTTGCCACTCCTGAGCCCAAACCGCCGAGCGTATATGCTGCTCTACACATCACAGGATAACCGATTTTTTCTGCCGATTTAATTGCACCATTCAGATTTTTGACAGCGTTACTTTTGGGTGTCTTTAAGGAAATTTCCCTTATTTTTTTTGAGAACCGTTCCCTATCCTCAGTGTTCAGTATGCTTTCAATGGGTGACCCCAGAATCCGAACCTTTTGCCTTTTGAGCACACCATATTCAGCAAGAGCAGCACCGACATTGAGTGCTGTTTGACCTCCAAATGCGAGCATTATGCCTTGAGGTTTTTCCTTTTCAATAACCTTCTTCACAAAGTGCAAGTTAATTGGAAGAAAATAAACCTTATCTGCCATATGTCGGGATGTTTGGATGGTAGCAATGTTTGGGTTTACAAGAACTGTTATTATTCCCTCTTCTTTCAAAGCCTTGATTGCCTGGCTACCGGAATAGTCAAACTCTCCGGCCTGTCCTATCCTTATGGCTCCCGAACCGAGTATTAAGACTTTTTTAATCTTCATTTTTTAGTCTAACTGCTAAATCGTTTAGTATTGTCATTGCGAGTCTCGCTGATACTACTGATGTCGGGCATTCGTCATCGGTTATTAGGTTTCTGATTTGAGCATATTCGACTGCGGCGTAAATTCGCTTCGCTGTGTATTTGCCTTTCTCCGATACTCCGTTTCACTCCTCACTTTTCTCCCATCTCTCATCCCTCATCTCTTCTCTCTCTTCTGACTTCCCCCCACTACCCTATCGCTCTTACGAACATATCGAAAAGAAATTCCGTATCATCCGGTCCAGGAGATGCCTCGGGATGAAACTGTGTTCCGAAGAATGGTTTTGAAATGTGCATAATACCTTCATTTGTTCCGTCGTTATTGTTGTAGAACCATTCACGCCAGTCCTCCGGCAAAGTGCGAGTATCAACGGCATATCCGTGATTTTGCGCTGTAATATAACATCTTTTCGTTCCGACCTCAACGCAAGGTTGATTCTGGCTTCTGTGTCCATATTTCAATTTGTATGTATTTGCACCTGCTGCAAGCGCCAAAATTTGTGAACCAAGGCATATACCAAGTATGGGGATACTTCTGGACATAGCCATTCTGACCTGTTCTATAGTTTTCTTGCACATTTTGGGATTACCGGGCCCATTTGAAACAACGATGCCATTTGCCTTTTCTCTTACAAAGTCATAATCCCAGGGAACCCTGATAACAGTAATGTTTCTCTTCAAAAATGCCCTGATAATACTATTCTTTACACCACAATCAACAATGATAACTTTCCTCTTACCTTTCCTATATTCTATTGGGTTTTTGATACTAACTTCTCCTGCAAGATTTCTTTTATTCGGGTCAGAAAATTTTGCAACATTTTTCTTATTAACTATCATTCCAGGAACTGTTCCCTTCGTTCTAAGTTTCTTCGTCAATTCCCTTGTATCAATTCCATATATACCTGGAATGTTGTTCTCCTGCAACCATTCTGATAAGGATTTTTCTGCATTCCAGTGTGAATATTGAGAAGAACAGCTGGAAACTACCAATCCTTGTACCTGGATTTTCTCAGACTCAAAGAATTTTAGCAAACCATCTTCCCTTTTATTTCCCGGTACACCATAATTTCCTATAAGAGGATATGTTAGAACAAGGATTTGACCCCTATAAGATGGGTCAGTCAGGCTTTCGGGATAGCCCACCATTCCAGTGTTGAATACAACCTCGCCTTGAGCCGATAGACAGCTACCAAAACAAAATCCATTAAATGTAGAACCGTCCTTAAGTATAAGTTTTACTTCTTTTCTTGTTTTCATTTCAGCGAATCATAATCTGGCGGTACTTTGGTCATTCGGTCATATCACAAAGATATAATTTTCTTACTTGATTTCATCAACAACCTTTCCTAATCGCTCGGGAAGTTTACGGAACACTGTTGACTGCTCTTGCAATGTTTATGTCAATTTCTATGCCACCGAGCGGGAATAATCACGAACCAATATTTTTCACCTTGCACTTTCTAATTATTCTTGTCACATCCTCCGTTTTACACAAGGCAGTGCCAGGTGTGAGTACGGTCGCAGTACCACAGGCAACTGCCATTCTAAGGCAATCAGGAATAGACATCTTTTTTTCATAAGCATACACAAATCCTGCGACAGATGAATCTCCTGCACCAATAGTACTTTGCACTTTTACCTTTGGAGGAGTTGCTTTTAACACTTCGTCTTTTGAAATTAAAAGCATTCCTTTTTCACCCATAGATATGAAGACATAAGTTATCCCCTTATCATTGAGTCTCTTTCCAAAGAGAATCATCTGTTTTTCGTCTTTAATGTTTTTCCCGGCGAGTCTCTCTAGTTCAAAAAGGTTAGGTTTTATTGCAAACGGAATTGCCTTTATTCCCTTTTTCAGCGGCAATCCATCTGAATCAAGAAAAACTTTTGCACCAGAATTTTTCATTAGATGAATGAATTGTGCGTATATATTGTTAGATAATCCGGAAGGTAGGGACCCACTTATGATAAACCATGAGGCAGGTGATACGAGTTTCTTGATTTTGTTGTAGAGGGTGGCCAATTCTGATGGAGAAACTTTCGGTCCCTTTGCGTGGAGCGAAGTTCTTTTTCCTCCGCTTTTGTTTTCTATAAACACATTGATTCTTGTCTCTTCGGCAATTTCTACGAAATCACAGTTTATACCTTCATTGATTAATCTTCCCTCCAATTCCATACCATCGTATCCGCCAACAAAACCAAGTGCTATACTATCACCCCCAAGTTCGTTTATTACGCGCGATACATCAATGCCTTTGCCTCCAGCATACCGCAACTCCTTTTTTACTCTGTTTGCATCCTCAAATTTGAGGTTTTCAACGAGCAATGTTCTGTCAAGTGCAGGATTGAGTGTCAATGTGTATATCATCTTTTCCTTATTAGTTGTTGGTTATTTGTTTTATATTGCCCCGTTTCTCCGTTTCGCATTACTTCTTCTTACTGTTTACTCCTTACTGTCTACTATGCTTTCTCCTTGCTATTCAGAGCTTCCAATAAGATAATTCAGTTGTTTCCTGATATAACCTTTGCAGAATTTGGAAGCTTTTGCTTTCTTTATGGATTCCTCCTTTATTTTTTTCTTGCCAAGTGTTTGTGCAACAATAGCAGTTCTGTAATAGAGCCTTGGTAGTTTTCTTCTTGATGAAACGGAAGTTTTCGCTTTTTCCTCTTCTCTGTCTATTGCCGTGGAGAGTTCTTGGAAAGCATCGTCGAAGTTGCTTTTTCTGTAAGAAATCCAGGCTACGGTCTCTATGTTTTCATAATAAAATGACGAATCTTTTTTGCAAGAATATTTAAATAGAGAATCTGCCGTGGAGGTATTTTCCCCCATATCGGCGTATATATCTGCAAGCATGACTTTTGCTTCAACATTTTTGGGCTCTTGCGAGATCAGAGTTTCCAGAGCAGAGGCAGCAATTCTGAAATTTCCCTGTTCGCGATTAACCTTAGAAGTTTGCAACAGGAAGAGAGAAGTATTCCTTGCTTCTCTTTTAAAACCTTTAAGAAGTGCATTTGATGTTTTGTAATTTCCAAGTGCAGAATATGAATCTACAATCTTATAGAATTGTTCTTCTTTGCCAGATAGGTTGAATACTTTTCTGTAAGTCTGTGCGGCATTCTTGAATTGTTCTCTTTCTGAATACGCTAAACCCAATCTGTAAAAGGCTTCGTAGAATAGAGGGTCTGCCTTTACGGCATTAGCCAAAGCGATTGATGATAATTTCCATTTTTGTTGATCAAAGAATAACATACCCTTTTCGTAAAAAAGTACGCTGGTGAATCCTCTATCTTCTATCTGGTTATGTATTGATTCATCATAAGTTGAAAGTGCCAAGTCCAGTTTACTGTCTTTTGAGTATTTTTCCGCTTTCATAAGTGATTCAAATGCTTCGGAATATCGCCGTCCTCTTTCCTTGTGCATTTCGGCAGATGTATCTTCTTCGTTAATTTCATATCCGGTTTCTGTTTCATAGAACTTTGTAATTCCGTTATTTCCTTCAACAATAATGCTTGTAGTATCTTTCTTAGTTATCCTTTTTACTGGTCCAGAGCCTGGTTCGAACCTGTACCACTTAAGCCCCTTTATATTTTTTTCAAGTTCTCCTCTCCACGGAGGTGATTGGTCATTAAATGATTCTTGCTTTAATGCAAAAACTACGGGTTTACTTCCCATTCTCTTATTTTCTCCCGCGCAAATCAGAATTTTTTCGCCTCCACTTGTTTCAAAAGGGATTACTTCTGTTATTTTCCCTGTATGCCAAAACCGAGAGGTTTTTCCTCTTTCATTTTTTACAAATAGGATGCAGTCCAGGCTATCCTCTGAAATCGCCAATGCTGCAAAGCTATTGATTCCTTTATCATTGGAGGCAAATATCTTGATATCATAAATTGACCATAAAGAGGAACCTTCCGCGTATATTGATGCTGAGCCGATTTGCTTTGAATATAGGCATTTTCCATTTTCATTTAGAATATAAAACCCCGCATTATCTTTTCCCCTGCTATTTTCACCCTTTTGATTTGTAAGAAGAAATCCAGTTCCCAATATTATTTCATTTCGTCCATCGTTATCAAAATCAATTATTTCGGAAAAAGAAATATCCGAGCCTGTCTTGAATTTCCACAAAATCTTTTGCTTATCATCCAATGTTGTTGCTATATTGTTTGCAATAGAAAGGTGTGTTATTCTGTAAGGGTTAATAATTCTTATGAACTTAGGAACAAAGATAACGCAGATGACAAATAAAAATACTATCGAGGCTCCAATTAATAAAGTATTTTTCTTAAATGGAATTCGAGTTTGCTTTTCTATTTTCAATCTTTTCTTAGGGAGTTTCTTTTCCAGAACAGGTTTTTCCCTTCCAGTTGTTTCCAGTGTTTTTTGTTTCTTCCTTTTTTCTTGTTCTTCTTTTTTTGGTTCCGGTTGTTTTGTTTTCTTTTTCCATTTACTGTTGGATTCTATTTGAACTATTTTTGACTTTTCAGGTTTTGTTAGCCCAGCGTTTTGCGTTTGTATTTCCTCCCGGCACAGGGAAAGTTCTTCCAGAAAATTCTCAATTGAAGAGAATCTTTTTGAAGGTTCCCTTTGCAGCAAACGCTCGGTGATATAGGTTAGACAATAGGGATAAGTTATATCGCGTTTAGCGAGCGTGTATGATTTATCCTTAAATGGATAGGTATTGTAAAGTATTAGAAAAAACAGAATACCAATGTTGAACAGATCGCTTCGCTCGTCTTTTAAATCCTTTTCAATCTGTTCAGGTGCAAGATATAGAGGATTGAGCATTTCCGGTTTTTTAGACTTTCTTAGGTATTTCTCTGCTATTGCAAGCAAGGGATGGATAATCTTAAGATTTTGAGGGTTCTTAACTATTATGTTTTTCTGTTCAATGCCTACTCCGAATACTCTCCTTGAATGAAATTCCTGAAAAGCTTTGCAGATGGTAGCAATTAATGAGATTGAATCAATCACATTTAGTGTTCCTTTATTTCTTATAAATTCTTCCAAATTCAAACCCGTATAGAACATTTCTACTGAAACAATTCTTGTTCCTTTCTTTTTGGTCCTGGAAATATTTACAATGTATTTAGGTTTTGCATCTGAAAGCTCATCTACCGTTTCAATAAAACCTGCGACAGCCTCTTCCTGGGTTGCAAAATAAGGTATAAGTTCATTCAAATAGATTTTTGTGTCCCCTATTTTTGCTTTGTAAATGTATAGTGGGGGTCGTTTTTCAATTAGCTCTTCTTTAAATATTCTCTCTGTTTTCACTTTTCCCTCTTCTTGGAATTGAAATTTTTAATTTGTCTCTCGTAATGTGTCAAAAAGGTTTTTATATTTTTTATTGCCATAGGTGGGATAGGTTTACCATTTTGCTGTAGCCTTAGTATAAGTACTGTTACATCTTTTCTTTCAATTTTGCTCAGTGTTATTTCGAAATTGTGAAGTAGTTCCAATATTTGTGAGAGAATCTTGATTTTTGCAGAGTATACTAAAACAAGAATTGTCGAACTGGGAATAAGTTTACCCTCGGATTCGTAAGAGAATTCCTTAGTTAGTATTGTGTATTTCCCACTTTTCTTCTCATAGATATTCAAACCTTTTATACCCAGTTTTATTTGTTCAGCAATTTCATTTGCATCTGCTCCTATCCTGTAGAAATCATCCAGTCTATAGTAAAACTCCCTGATCAGGTTATCCGGGTATGATCTTAGTATTCCTTTTACCTTCATTGATTTTGAGACCTCAAGTGTTCTCATCCCTTCATCAAAGTCTCTGAACTTGCCGATGACTTGTTTCACGGTTGATCTTATCAGTCGATAAGCATCCTCGATATTGGGGAACATATCGAGTGTTGCACCAATGTCAATTATGTTTAGTTCTGCTTCCCCGTACTTCTTGGGTGGTTTTGCAGAAATAATACTGATACCACCTTCTTTTTCTAACAACTTTGTTACAGTATAGCCATAGTTCATCTCTTTCGATTGCGGGATATCAGAAACGAGTAATATCTTAAATTTGACCATGAAACCTGTCATTTGAACGACACTAATGTAAACCTGGGGAATTCTTGATAGGGAATATTCCTTGATGAGTAAAGGTATTATTGCTCGAAGATAATGTTCAAAACCTCCAACCTGTTCCATCCAACGAACTCTTTCCATCCTTCTTGATATGTGTGATTTTAGGAGGGCATGTTTTATTTCGAGGAATTGTTTCTGCGGATAGGGTTGACCCATTTTGTTACACAGCTCGATTCTGTAAACAACTATGCCGTCATGGGTGACAAATTCCTTATTGTATTTAATATTGTAGTCAGGGACTGCCTGATAGATTGCTTCTAACCAATCATTCAGTGATACATCACGTTCGAATGCTGCTATTGTAATTCCTGTCAGATGTTCTCTAACTGTTTTTATATTCTTAAGCCAGAATTGAGGTTTACCTCCAGATTTTCTCAGGTAATCTTGAAATTGGTGGTTTACAATAATTTGTTGAGCAAGGTCAGAGCATTTTCTTTCTTCCAGATAAGATTCGCTTCTACTTGAGAAAAACTTGAAGGCTTCACCATCATCTTTGAGTATTTCAGTAAGATCGACTTCTTTTTTTACCATTTCCATTAATTTTTCCGTCACATGACCGTAAATCTCCAATTTTCTTGTATCTCCGACTAAAAGTGATGTTTTTGCCTTACTTCCAGTTGCCACTACTTTCAAGTTCTTAAGGATTTCATATCTATCTCTGAAGAATTTCTTTATCTGTATCAGTGACTCTATTTTTATAATAAGGAAGAGGAAACCTAATTGGAGACTTTTGTATTCAATCACGAATCCCTCAATGTATGAAATATTCCAACCCTTTTCATGCAGTACTCCAATACAACTATCTGAGAGACCTGGCCAATCGGGACTGAGGATGCAAAGAGGAGCAAAGAAAGGTAGCGTTTTATTTTTCATAGTCTTTTTCAAGAAGAAAATACTTGGCTTTTTTGATTTAATCAGCTTTTTTAGTAAAGACAGGACTATTTTTTTCTTTTTTGCCTGAGGAAAGAATTTCCATGCTTTGCTAACAGCCGTATCCAACTCTCTTTCGAGGTTTTCTGTGGTTTTTGCTGTTTGCCGTTTTTTTCGCATTTTTCTTTTATCGTGATTTTGCTTTTATTATACCCCAATCGACAAATGAAGAGTCTATTCTGAAATCTTTCCATTCAACAATACTCCATAAGTTAGACGAGTCCAGAGTGAGCTGGAATGTGGCAAGTCCTTTTGCAATAATCGTTGAATCTATTGATTCAAGATTCATAGTATACAGTTCATAGAAATTTGCCGCTATTCCCGTGCTGTCTTTCAGTGAATCCTCAAAATATAATTGTATATTACTGAAGGTGTTAAAAATAAGTATTGCCACTTCCTTTTCAACCTCTTTGTCCCAGTCATTGAAGATTCCAGGCTCAACATACTGTGAATCGGAGGGGTCACCATAGAAAATAAAACTAAGAGCAAATGAAGATTCATAATTTACAATGTTTCTGTCTTCAAAAGCATTCTCCAGGTTTGATATAACAATGGAAGGGTTTACAGGTTCCTGCCATTCAGACTCTTCTTTCCATGGTTTTTCCGCTTCTCTCGGCTTGAACCAATCACAGGAAGAGAAAAGGAACATAAAAATTATTATTGCAATAACTGTCTTAAACACCATAGCTTAGTTTTGTTTTTAATTCGTAAAAGTCATCTCCAGCGCTTCTTCTTATCCATGTGAGGTCGAAATTGATTTTCATATTACTGTCATTTCCGTAAGTTAGTTTTAAACCATAGTGTTCTTCAGTGAGTGAAGATTTCTGTTTTTCGGTAACCTGATTGAGATTTGCAAAGGTATTTCTCTTGATTGTGACCGAAGGCGTGAATGCAAAATACGAAATTGGGCAGATTTTAGTTGTCATAGAGTATGTTTCTTTCTTGCTTTCTAAACTTCGATAGTACAAATAATCGCCTGTTTCATAAGAAAGAAGATAGGGGCCCCAATCCTGAAGTGTAATTTTGTACTGGAAGGAGGGTTCGAAAAAATGAAAATTAAGGATGTAAATTTCAAAGTGGTTGGAAAGACTCCTTGTGAATAAATTCCTTTCGGAGGGAAAATCATATATCTGGTAGTTTGCTGTAAGAGAAAAATGCTCTTCTATCTTAATTTCCTGCTGAACAAAGTAATTAATGTCTGTTTCAATATTATATTTTGTTCTGTTGACATTATTTGCAGACATTTCATTTTTGATATAGATAATGTGGTTTGATGTTCTCATAAGAGAAAGAGCAAGACCTGTGCCGCCTGGAAGCGTATATTTCGTGAGCAGGACAAACGATTTGTCGAGGATATCTCTGTCGGTCACCGTAAGTGGATTGGGGAAAGAAAAGGAACTCAATCTGAGAATCCTTTTGAACTTTATTTCTGAACTCTTGTTTGGTTTAAAGGAAAATGCAGGGGCAACGGATTTCACAGTGGAGTATTCATCATTCAAACCATCTTGAAAAGTTTTTATTCCGTCATAACTATTAATGTTCAAGTCAAGTGAGATTCGTGGATTTAGAGAGTATGTAAGATTCTGTGTGTAATTATTATGGTTTTTTTTCTCATTATTGTGTTTTGCGGCATAACCTGAAAGAAGCGAATATATTTCGTTCCTAATACTGCCATCATATGATAAATATGTTGTTAGTCTATTAAACAAGTTGAACTCGGTGAAAACGATGCCCTTTGCTGATTCAAGAAACTTTTCTTCCTCTCCATTTAATATGGGATATTGGGTAAGAATATTCCTTCCTTCTAAATTCCCACCAATCCTAACATTTGAGTAGTCCTTATCAAAACTACCCATTACGATTCCCCTTTTTTCATTACTTATCGACTGCTCGAGTGAAAAGAGTTCGGATGAGATGTTGGCCACATCTTTTATATCGAAATTTGCGGTAATACCTTTTCCCATTCCAGGATTCCTTATGTCAACACTGCCAGGTAGTTGTCTTGAATAATGGTCATTTGAAAACAGGAAGTAAGGAATGATATTCAGCCAGTCACTATATTTCAGGATGGATTCGATACGGAGTTCATTTCTTACTATTCTGGATTCGAAGTTCTCTGCATTCAGGTTATTGGATGATGCTCTTTCTTTTATGTTAAATGTAATGTTCGATGAAGGGTTAAAGCCGAGATTAAAGAATATGTTCGAGGCTGTTTCTTCTTTTGAAAGGGTAACATTTTTGTTTGAGCTCTGGAAAGCATCCATTCTGAGGGAGAACATATTTTTTGTTTGAGTTGGAAGGAAGAAAGTCTGAGAGTAGGAAGAAATATCGTTGTAATGATGAAAAAAGAACTGATATTGTGAAGGGAAAAGTTTCAAAGGGGAAAACAAAATACCAACAGGGATTGCAAATATTGATATGGTTATCAAAAGATTTTTCATTTTTGACTCAATTTTTCTGAATTTCTTGCTTTAAGAGGTTAGATACATTCACCATTTGTTCTACCGAGAGATCTGTTGGTCTTGCATTCTCACGAATTTTGGATTTCTCCATAATTTTAGTTATTTCTTCCTTTTCCATATTGAATGCAGAGCTCAAGCAATTAGTCAATTTCCTTTTTCTTTTTTGTAGAATCAAATCAAGAGTTTTGAAGAAGAATTTCTCATCATTTGCCTTTATGTTATTGTCTTTTCTTGGAGACAAGAGTACTGAAGTTGAGGTAATTCCTGGTTCAGGATAGAAGAAACTTGATGGAATATCGAATAACTTACGAGGTTTGAATCTGTAGTGCGCATAATATGTCAACCTGTTGGCACTACTTTCTCCTGGTTTACTAAAGAGTATTTGAGCAACTTCCTTCTGCAGTGTTAGCACACAGGATGAGATAGAGTTGGTTGTGCATAAATTTCTTAGAAGTTTCTTTGCACCTCTATATGGAGGATTCGATACAAATTTGACCCTTGCTTTGTCTAACATGTATTGGCTTTGGGTGAGTTTGAAGAAGTCATTCTCTATTATGTGAAAATTCTCAAATGAAGAAAATCTGTCCTGCAAGAATGCTACGAGCTTTTTATCTATTTCGATAACCAGCAGGTCTGCGCCTCTTTTTAGTATTTTTTCTGTGACCATACCCATACCTGGACCAAACTCCACAACGAAATCCTTGCTTGAAACATCTGCAGCGTTGACGATTCTTTCTGCAACACTGTCGCTTACAAGAAAATTTTGTCCAAGACTCTTTTTGGGGGATAAACCGATTTTTTCGATCGCTCGTTTTAAGTCACTTTTCCTCATCCTTCAAATTGTATCACCAAAATCATAAGATGTCAAGTCTCTTACCCATTTTTTGCTTGAATTTGCCCGTATACTCTGTTATATTCTCCCCCAGTAGTATGTGTTAAATGTAGTTTTGACGGAGGTATTAATATGATAAGACTTGGGGTAAATGTTGATCATATTGCAACAGTCAGAGAGGCAAGAAAGGCAGCTGTTCCAGATCCTGTAGAAGCTGCTCTGATTGCCGAGAGGGCAGGTTGTGATGGAATAACCGCTCACTTGAGACAGGACGAAAGACACATCAAGAAGGAAGATATAAAACGTTTGAGAAGGAAGATAAAGACAAAACTTAACATTGAACTTTCCACAACAGCTGAGATAGTGTCTTTTGTCAGAGAGATAGAACCTGATTGGGTATGTTTTGTTCCTGAAAGAATTGAGGAGATAACAACAGAAGGGGGTTTGGATATTATCAAGCAGGAGAGAATATTGAGGGAAACAATACCTTTATTTGCAGAAAGGGGCATAAAAATAACACTATTTGTCGAGCCGGAAAAAGAGATTGTTAGGAAAGCGAACGAACTTGGAGCAAATGCTATTGAAATAAATACAAAAAGCTACGCAATTAGCCATTCGGATACCAAAGAGGTGGAAAGAATCAGGGTATCAGCAAGACTCGCCGCTTCCCTTGGTCTTGAAGTACACGCAGGGCATGACCTGAATTATCACAATCTTGAACCTATTAAAGAAATCAGCGAAATTGAGGAGGTGAACATAGGCCATTCTATTATTGCAAGGGCAGTTTTTACGGGGTTTGAAAGGGCAGTTAAGGAGATGCTAGAGGCTTTGAGATAGAAATAATATAGGAGAGATTTATGAAAAGATATTTAATCATTTTTATTTTATTGTCGGTTGTTGTTTCCAGTTCGTGCAGAAAACACAGTAGTGGAGCAAAGGAAAAAATTGCTCCTTACACAATTACGGAAGCACTTGATTCTATTCCACTGATTGTAGTAACTGATAGTGAAATACGAATACTGGATGCAAAGTCACTCAAATCTTTGGATAGTTATAAGATTAGGACAAAAGATTTGATTCGCTCTTTTCTCTTTGAAGAAAGGGTTTATGTTGTATGCAAGGATGCAGCATACTGGATAGACCTGTCCAATCTTGAGCTTTCAAAAGTCAATTTTCCCGTTAAGATGGAAAGAATTGAAATCTCCGGGAATCATCTGATAGTTTCCAACAATCATTCTATATTTTTGCTTGGAAAAGATGGGCTGCTGACAAAGCTGAAAGACTTCAAGAGAGAAATGCTCAAGGTTTATGTCTTGAGTGATATTTCATCTATCGTTGCTCTTTTCCATACTGACGAGAAAAATGAACTCGTAAGGTTTTCACTAACCAGCAAGAAATTTGAAAAACAGATAGGGCTAAACGATTATGTAAATATGGCAATTTCCCCTTTTGGTAAAAGGATATATGTTCTGACCAAACATAAACTGATTTTCCTTAACACAAAAAACCTTGAGATAATATCAGAGATCCCCTTTAAGGGAACCGGAAAAGAGTTTTTGATTACTGCCTCAGAAAACAGAATTTTCATATTTACTGAAAATCCTGCCAAAATTGTTTCTATAAAGAGAACGACAATGGAGGTGTCATCGGAAGAGATACTTGCAGTTTCTCCACGAGAACAATATATTACAGGCGATGGCGGCACAATTTTCTTCTTAGCACAGGATACGCTTTATAGATTCGATACCGGTGTTGGCGAAGTAGTCAAAAAGGGTATTGCTACTCGGGGTTCTAACTTGCTTAAAGCTACCTGGAAAGGTTTGAGAGTAATAAGTTCAAAAAAGGAATCCAGTGAACTTTCAGTTTTTGATGGTAACACCCTGCTTCGGGTCGAGACGATTACCCTTACAAGCAATTTGCTTGATGTTTTTTTAGGTAGAGAAGCAGTTAAAAAGGAAATCCAGGTTTCTCTGCCAGTTGAATCACTCGGTGTGGATACGGCAAAGTCAAAGCCTGAAAATCCAGCAGTCGAACTGTTCACGCTTCAGGTAAGTTCAAGCAGTGTTTCCGAAGGGGCAAGAAAGTTATATGCCAATATTAGACAATTATCAGTTCCCGTATACATTGATTCAGCTGAGAACAAGGGTAGAGAGAGGGTATATAAAGTAAAGATTGGAGCATTTAATTCCAGGAAAGATGCAGAAAGTTTTAAGAATGGCATTAAGGAAACGTATAATGTTTCATCCTGGGTAACAAAGGCAGTTTTCAAGCCAGGCATTCTGAAGGAGGTTGGGACCGATATCAATGGAGACCTGAATAGGGAATTACTTCTCCATTATAACAAACGGCTTATCCTGTTTACAAATTATGGAGGTATTCTAAAATCTGTCCTTGATAAAAGTACATCTGGAGTTGTGCTAAAACAGAAACCGCTTGTTCAGAGGCAAAAAGATGAAATTGTAATTGGTATTCCTTTTGACGGAGACTCAATTTTCGCTGTTAAATGGTTGAATAAAAAATATGAGTTTGTGAAGAGAAAGTATCCTTCGTAAATGAGGAAACGAAGAGGTAGAGAGTGCAGAAAAGAGGCAATAGAACCATATCTGAATAGTTTCATAAATTACGAAAGGTATAAGTATTTCCCAAAGAAAGTAGATCTCAATGATTTTAAGAATTTTCTCAAACTGATAGGAAATCCTCAAAGGGAATTGTCTTCCTCTATTCTTATTGCAGGAACAAATGGCAAAGGTTCGGTAGCAGCCATTCTTTCAAGTGTTTTGATTCACGCCGGTTATCGCACGGGACTCTACACTTCCCCACATATTTTTACTTACAGGGAGAGAATAAAGGTGAACGGTAAGGTGATTTCTAAGGACTCCTTTAAGACGTGCATCAACTCTGTAAAGCCGTATTTGGATAACCCGTATCAGAAGGAAAGACGCACATTCTTTGAAGTACTAACAACAGTTGCATTCTTATACTTCAGAGACAAGAAAACTGATATAAATATTTTCGAGGTTGGTCTTGGTGGGAGATTGGATGCAACGAATGTTGTGGAGCCAATTGTTTCAGTTATAACCAGTATTGGTTTTGACCATACAAGAATTTTGGGCAGAACTCTGCCTGAGATTGCACAGGAGAAGTGCGGCATAGTAAGGAGGAAACATGCTCTTGTATCAAGTGAGCAGCATAAAAATGCTATGAAAATAATCGAGAGGATTGCCGCAAAGAAAAAAGCTTATCTTATAACTACATCTGATATAAACTTGAAGCCGTATTTGCTTAACGATAAAGGAATTCACTTTAGCTACAAGAGAGAAAAATATTTTACTCCACTCACAGGGAAGTTTCAATTAGAAAATCTTAGAACTGCTATTGCCGTGCTCAAGGTTATTGAAAATAGGGGTTTTTCAGTATCAAAAGAGGCAATAGGACAAGGACTTGCAAACTGCAGTTGGAGAGGAAGGTTTGAGATTGTAAGCCGAAAACCTATCATAATTCTCGATGGTGCTCATAATCCCTCAGCATTGAAGGAGATGGTAAAGACAGTGAAGGAGATGTATCCGCAAAAGAAAACAATCGTCGTGTTTTCTTGTTTAAAGTCAAAAGACAAGGCAGCTATGGCTAACATTCTCGAGAGTTTTGCAGAAAGGATTATCATTACAAGGATAGACTCAGAGAGAGCATCTGAGATTGAAGAATTAAGAAGAGTTTTCAAAACTGAAATTTATGAAAGAAATAATATTAAAAATGCAATAATCCTTGCAAGGAGAATTTTAAAGAAGGATTCGCTCATACTTGTTACCGGTTCAATCTATCTTGTTTCAGAAGCACTTTGTGTGATTGAAGACAAATGAAGCAAATTTTGCACTTCAAGTAAGTTCTTGCTATTAAAATAGTTATGGGAGTTTAGAAAGGAAAGTGTGCAAGATTTGCACCTCGGGGCTGCCAGTAATTGTTATGGCAGCCTTTTTTTATTCACTATTCCCGAGTTCCATAAGGACAATCCCGTATTGTCATTCTGAGTAGTTTGTTCCGTGTTGACTGTGGAAGAATCTATAAAAATCGAGTTTCTTCGAGAGAAGGAAAGTAATGTTGACTCAAAATGACAGATGAAGACAAAACACTTGTCAAAAAAGTCTTGACAAAGATGTAAAAATTTCATATATTCTACAGGTGTAAAAAGGGCCTGTAGCTCAGCTGGTTAGAGCAGCTGACTCATAATCAGAAGATCGTAGGTTCGAATCCTACCGGGCCCATTTTGTGAAAGGGCGAGTAGCTCAGTTGGTTAGAGCGCCGGTCTCACATACCGGAGGTCACCCGTTCAAGTCGGGTTTCGCCCATAAAAAGGAAAGTGGAGATTAACAGATTGATAGGATTTCAAAAAAAGCATACTACAAAATATCCGAAGAAAAAGGGTGCAATTTATTTATTGCACCCTTTCTTAATTTTAAGCGGACATAGGTTGCAAAAACTGTAAGTAAAATGGAGGTTAAATGAATGAATCATTAGTCAAGCTTTTTCATCTGCAGAGTGTCGATAAGGAGATTATGGAGAAAGAAAAGATGATTGGAGAAATTCCAGGGAAAATAAGGGAACTTGAAGGTAAAATTAATGAAAGAAAGGAAACATTGGCAGAGATAGAACAGAGACTCACAGAGAATCATAACAAGGAGATGGCTGCCGATAAGAAATTACAGGAAACCAGAATGGTTATCGGAAGACACAAACAGCAACTTCTCGTAGTTAAAACTAACAAAGAGTATGCAGCGCTCATGAAGGAGATATCTACAGAAGAAGAAAACATAGGACATTTGGAAGAGGAAATGATTGCACTTCTTGATGAAGCAGAAGGAATTGAAGAGGAGAAGGAGGAAGAGGAGAAAATCATAGCAAGAACAGAAGAATATTCCGAGAAGAACAAGAAAGCACTGCAGGAGAGGAAGGATAAATTTGAGCAGGATATAAAGGAGAAAAAACTGGAGAGAGAAAAAGATACGGCTGCGTTAGATTCACAACTGCTTAAACGTTACGACAGGATAAGAAAAAGTCGAGATGGGATTGCTGTCGTGAGAATACAAGGTGAGAACTGCGGGGGTTGTTTTTCGTTAATCCCACCTCAGATTATAAATGAAGTAAAAAGAGGGGATAAAATTCTTACCTGTGAAAGTTGCGGGAGAATGCTCATTTATTTGGATGAAGGAGAGAATAATTGAAGAGTGAGAACAGACTTGTTATTTTTGTTGATGGAGCAAGTAAGGGGAATCCAGGTCCTTCGGGCGTAGGTTCAATAGTCTATAAGGGAAATAAGGTTTATGCAGTTCTTTCAAAATATATTGGTATCACGACGAACAATGTTGCTGAGTATACAGCCCTAATAGAAATCTTGAGAAAAATGGAACCAGTGTTACTTAACAAAGACGAAATTGAAATTTGGCTAAAATGTGATAGTGAACTTCTCGCAAGACAACTCACAGGAGTATACAAAATCAAGAATTTTAAGTTAAAAGAACTATCAAGAAGCGTTTTGAAAACGCTTGGTCACTATAAGAAATGGAGAGTCGAACATATACCGAGGGGCGATAACAAGATAGCAGACAGTCTTGCAACCGCAGCAGTAGACAATGCCTTGAGAGCGCAAAAAAACTCTTGACAAACATATATTTTTTTGATATAAGAAGAAAATTGAATACAAAGAGAAGGAGGTGATGAAAGTATAAAGACAAGAATAGAAGGGAAAAACAAAAAGGAGGAATTAATGAAGAGAATATTAGCAGTTGCTATCTCTTTGATGCTTCTTGTATGGTTTGCGGGATGTCAGATACCAGGTGGAGGGGAAGCATTCAAGAAAGTAGGAGAAGCAGTACAGAAAATCGATGAGATTCAAACCCAGCTTGACGATATGCAAGCACAACTTGATGAACTTACCAATTCATTCAATACTCTTGCAGATGAGTTCGACAAGCATATGGAAAAGTATCATTCTCAGAAGACTACAACTCCGAGACCCAAACCCAAACCAGAAAAACCTCCTCGCACAAAATAGCTATAAAATAAACTGAAGGAGTGAAAATGAAAAGGTTTCTTTTATTACCACTGGTTATCTTAATTGCAGTAATAGTTTTTCTTTTTACGGGTTGTCCCAATCCGGATGAACCTACAAATGTTGCTGCTCCAACAATTACTGACCATCACGCAGTTACCGAAGGTGCAGATTTTCAACTCACCTGGACCGATAATGCCGAAGGTGGCGCGGAGATTTTTTACATTTACGCAGCAAGCACTGATAGTACCAACAATCTTTCATATACAGTTAGTTCTTCGGATAGAGCCTCATCGGTTGCTGTGACGGCATGGATTGGGAATGACGAGAGCAGCAAAGCGACTCATGACTTGGGTCTTACAAAAACACAGAGTCTGGAAGTCTGGAGTACAGCAGACCCATCCTCAGACCATCCGTCATTTGTTCAATTCACAAATGGAAATGCAACTGCTATCAGTGAAGCTAATTCAGATGATGCAACATTTTATATCGGTAACGCTACTCAGCTTGAAGGTATCCATAGGTGGCCTGGGGTTACCACTTCACTTGACCCCGCATTTGCAGATGCAGTATCTCCATATAATCTTGCATCAGGAACAGGAAATTATACAGATATTTGGCCAGCAGGTATGATTGCAATAAACGCTACATATTATATGTGGATTGATCGTGCACCCTTAGGTACAATGGGAGTTGAAGATGATTTTGTGAAGATTTATGTTGTTAACATTGTTGATGATGGCGGTTTCAACAAAGTTACACTCAACATATCTTTTCAGGGTGAAGATGGACTTAGATGGCTCGTAGACTAATTTCAACATTCTTGTTTAAGAAGGCGGAGGATTTCCTCCGCCTTTTTTTATACGTCTTCATCTCTTGTTTCCCCCATTTTTAATTTTGTCCTTGACAACCCAGACTTTTGTGATTATATTTTGATAAAGATATGAACAAGTTGTTTACGATATTAAATTGGAGGATATTGTGACAGTCAGGGTTGCAGTTTCTAATGTATCGAAAAAGATGAGCGTGAAGGGTTTGCTGAAACTAACTCATGTAGCTGTAAGAAACAGACAATTAAGGAAGTACTTATTAACAAGAATAGAAAAGAGAATGCATGAAGACCTTATCATAGCAAACCCATACCATAGACCTGTTAAGGTGCAGGAAGACAAGTACTATATGGGCAGAGCATTGCTCAGAAGGATTGACAAAGCGTTGACCGAAGGACATCTTTCAAGAAAGGCATCGGAAGGTCTCTTGAGTGTTTTTCTTGGAAATGTTTTTTTTGGAGGATTTTACAAGAGGGCGGAATTTATCAAAAAATATGGTTTCAAACCACCAATTTTTCTAACTATAAGTCCAGGTAAGGCTTGTAACCTGAGATGTAAAGGATGCTATGCAGATTCAGGAAAGGAATTCCATGAGAAACTTGACTTTGACATTTTCCAAAAGATTTTGAATGACGCAAGAGAACTCTGGGGCTCAAATTTCTTCGTCATATCAGGTGGAGAGCCCCTACTTTACAAGAGCAAGAGTAAAACTATTCTTGACATTTATGAAGAAAATAGTGATTGCTATTTTCTTATGTACACAAATGGGACTTTAATTGACAGGAATATGGCTCAAAAACTGGCTGACCTTGGTAATGTTACACCTGCCATTTCCGTTGAAGGGTTTGAAAAAGAAACTGATGCAAGAAGAGGTAAAGGTGTATTCAAGAAGATTCTCGCCGCAATGGAAAACCTGAGAGAAGTGGGTGTGCCTTTTGGTATATCCTTTACTGTTCTCAAAAACAATCTTGATATTCCTTTAAATGATAAGTTCTTTGATTTCTACTTTGAGGAACAGAAAGCGGTTTATGTATGGATGTTTCAATATATGCCCATTGGTAGAGGATACACGCTTGACCTTATGCCAACTCCCGAGCAGAGGTTTGAACTCTTTAAGAAAGAATGGGAGCTTGTTCGTGAAAGAGACATCTTCATAGCCGATTTCTGGAACAGTGCGGCTTCATCGGATGGCTGCATTTCTGCTGGCAGGGGTGGCGGATATTTTTACATAGAGTGGGATGGAAATGTTACACCCTGTGTTTTTGTCCCTTACACCACACATAATGTTAATGATATCTATAGAAGTGGAGGAAACCTGAACGATGCGCTGCATTCTAAATTCTTTTCTGAAATTAGAGAATGGCAAAATGATTATGGATACGAGCAGCCGCCGGAAAAGCACAAAAACTGGATTATGCCCTGTATCATAAGAGACCATCATAAGAAATTCCTGGAGATTGTTAAGGACAGTGGCGCAAAAGGCATAGATGTACCCTCAAGAGAAGCTCTTTTGGATGAAGGTTACAACAAGGGCTTAATAAAATATGATGAGGAATTCTCAAAACTTACTGAACCTATCTGGCGGAAGCATTATCTGCAGAAGAACAATTAATAAGTAGTTTAGTTTTTATGAAGATTCGGGAAGCTCGGAAAAAAGATAGAAAAGATATTATAAAGATTGCTTCCGATACCTGGGAAGGTTGGGATTATATCCCCCAGCTTCTCGATGAGTGGTTTGCAGAAGGTGGACTTTTTGTTGCTGTAGATAAAGGAAAGGTTGTAGGTATAACAAAAACCACTGTTCTCTCATATGGGGAACTTTGGTTGGAAGGCATAAGAGTAAAGAAACAGTTGAGAGGAAAAGGCATAGGAAAGGAACTTGCTTTTTTTCAACTTAAGAAAGCAATGGAACAGAATCCAAGGGTAATCAGACTCTCTACTGCAGAGGTAAATACTGAAAGTATTAAGCTGATAGAGAAACTGGGTTTCAGGAAGATAAAGGAATTCACCTATATGCAGCTCGACAATTTAAAACCTAAAGAATTCTGCAGGGATATAACAAAAGAGAAAGATAAGGACAAGATACTCGAGTTCATTACCATCTCAAATTTACTTGACTACTACAAAGGTCTTTTTCCATGGAGCTGGATTTTCAGAGAGGTTACACCCGAACTTATTTCTTTTCTCATAGACAAAGAACAAGTATTTGTTCGTGGGCAAAAGAGTATTATTTCTCTTATTGTTTTAACTCCACACAGATATAATAAGAGAACATTAGAAATAGGTCTGATTTATGGTAGCAACAAAGAAATGTTTAATTTACTTGAATTTGCTAAAGATTATGCAGTTAAGAATGATTTTGAGAAAATTACGCTGTTTTCACCTTCAAAAAGAGTGGAAAACACCGCAAAAGAGGCGGGTTTTACATTTCCCAATAGATTCAAGAAAGTTGCGGTTTATGAACTTGTTTCTGGTTGAGGTTCTGGATTAGCGGCTTCCTTAGCAAGCTCAAATTTCTTATTGAAAAATTTCGTCAGTCTTGATTTGTGCCTTGCCGCATTGTTTTTGTGAATAACACCTTTGCTTGCAGCCATATCGTAAGCCTTGTATGCTTCTTTAAGAAGTTTGTTTGCAGAATTCTTATCTTTCTCATTTCTCACTTTTTTTGTAATAGTCTTAAGATAAGTTTTTACTGATTTATTTCTTAGTCTTCTTTTCTCATTCTGTCTTAATCTCTTCTTAGAAGATTTTATGTTTGGCATCCAACTTCCTCCTTAGAATTTTTCTTATATATACCAAAAAAAACGAGTATTGTCAACTCTTTTTTTACCGTTTCACTCTATGCCTTCCCTGCCAACGAGCACTTTGCGTGGTTTGCTGCCCTCAAATGGTCCAACTATACCTACTTTTTCGAGTTGGTCGATAAGCCTTCCGGCCCTTGCATAACCCACCTTCAGTTTTCTCTGCAGCAATGAAACCGATGCCTGTTGGTGTCGGATTACTATCTCCCTTGCTTGGTCGAAGAAATCATCAAATTCATCATCAGTTGGTTCGTTAGCGAACCTCCCACTTTCCTCCATTATTTTCCTTTCAAAAGAACTTTGTTCTTCCAGTGGTGGGTAGTATTCGAGATTATTGAAGAGCACAACAAGTTTTTCTATCTCCATATTGTACTTTTTTGCTGTTTTTTCAGAGAAGTTTATGATTCTTTCTTCAGCACCAGGTATTTGATTACTGTTAACGATTGTTTCCACCAGATTGTTCTTAATTAAATCCTGTGCGATTTCATCGGGATGTTCTATCTCGCTTCGCAGCAGTGTTTTAAGGTGAAGCTCTGACCAAAGATTGGCAATTTTTTTTGCTTCGTCTGTAGATATATAGGCACCATGTAATCTTATGGGTGTTCCCTTTCCTGGAGGAAGGAAAAGCATATCTCCTCTTCCAAGCAGTTTTTCCGCACCTATCATATCAAGAATAGTTCTTGAGTCTGTCATTGAGGCAACCTGAAAAGCAATCCTTGCCGGGAAATTAGCCTTTATTAGTCCAGTAATCACATCAACACTTGGTCTTTGTGTTGCCAGGATAAGATGGATACCAACTGCACGTGACATTTGAGCCAATCTTGTCAGTGTGGATTCTATCTCACCTGAAGCTTGTATCATCAAGTCTGCCAGTTCATCCACAATTACAAGGATGTAAGGTTTTTTTTCTTCGATTTTATCGTTATAACCTTCAATGTCCCTTACGCCCACTTTTGCAAATTCCCTGTAACGGATTTCCATCCATTGCAATATCTGTTTAAGTATGAGAATCGATTCCTTGGATTCGGTGAGGACGGGAAAGATGAGATGAGGGATTCCATTGTAAACAGGCAGTTCAAGCCTTTTTGGGTCAATCATAATGAATCTAACATTTTTTGGTTGTGCCCTGGAGAGAATACTGGCAATGATTGCATTTATGCATACACTCTTACCCGATCCTGTAGCTCCTGCAATAAGGAGGTGAGGCATTCTTGCAATATTGGCAAGCACCGGGTCTCCTGCAATGTCTTTGCCCAGACCGACAGTAAGCAATGATGAAGACCTGTTGAACTTTTCACTCATTAGAAGTTCCTTAATAAATACATTCTGCCTTTTCTTATTAGGAACCTCTATACCAACAGTTCCTTTGCCAGGGATGGGGGCAACAATCCTTATTTTGGGTGCTTTCATAGCAAGGGCAAGGTCATCCGCAAGACTGGAGATTCTTGAGACTTTTATGCCTGGACCGGGCTCGAATTCATATCGTGTTATAACAGGTCCGGTTCCAATTGATGTAATATTTCCTAAGACACCAAAGTTTTCGAGTTTGTCAATCAGCGTTTTTGCATTTCCTTTTAGTTCAGACTCAGCAATATCGGGTTTGAAAGGAGGAGGATCATCGAGATTGTCAAAAAACTCTTTCTTGAAATTGTCGTCAATTTCAACTTTCATTATTTTTTCGCTTGAACGGATTTTGACTCCTGGCGTTATGTTCTGCTGTTTCGGTTCTTCAGTCTCTTCAGTTGTATGTTCCTCTAAAATTGGTTCTTCTACTTTTTGCCTTTTAATCTTCTTCGTCCTCTTTTTCCCTTCTATTTTGGGTTTCTTAAAGTGGATTTTTAATCTTGAAAGGGAAAGTTCTGTAAAAGCAAATATGAGTATGACTAAAGCGATGAAGAGAATTATGTATATACCAAGCATACCCGTATATTTTATGAGAAAATTAGCGCTGTGAATACCTACTGCACCACTGAACGATATCTGCGAATGCAGGATTTTGCTCAGGGGAGATATACTAAAAAGTATGTTCAACCAGTATGACAGGAAGATAATTAGAGCTGACGGTTTTACAACTTTTTCAATTTCTCTGTTAGATACGAGGAAGAAACCCCATAAAGGCAAGAGGATAACAACAAGAAAGACCGGAAGTCCAATATAGCTAAAAGACCAGTTTGAGATGAGAAATCCTGCAATTCCACCAAAGTTGAATATTCCACCCGTTGAGAGCTTCTCGATATCAGTTACCCTGTATGAGAATAAACTTATAAGCAGAAAAATGAATACAAGGAAAAGAAGGATGCCAATTACTTCATGCAGCTTTTTCTGCTTGAGCCTTACAAGTCCTTTCCAGAAACCTGTAACTGCAAGAAAAAAAATAAATGCCCCGGCTAATCCGCCTACAAAAATAAGAATGTATTTAAGAAAGACTAACAATCCAGCTCCAAAATTAGTTCTCTTCCTCTTTTTGTTCCTGGACCGGTTTTTTCTCGAATTGTTGCAGTATTCCAGCTATGTCTTCGATATACCATTTACCGTTCTCTTTTTCCAGGTTAAATGTATATTCCTTTTCTTCTTCCTTCCCGGTAGTTATAAGACCTTTTGTCTTCATCATGACAGGAACCAATGCGGAAGAATTTTCAGTTTCCGCTTTTCCGATTTTATAGTCTTCGATTTCAATATTGCGGAATGTTGTGGAAAATGCCTCATACGCTTTCTCTGTAGAAAAAAGCGTTTTAAGAATAGTCTTTGCCTGTTTTATTGTAATAGGCGAAGTTTCATTCAATTTTGCGACATTTTGAATGAATGCCTTGATAGTGGACTGGGGAGTTTGTTGAAGGTTTTTCCCGCATCCAGCAATGAATACGAGTAACAAGAAGAACACTAAGCATTTATACTTCATAATACCTCCTTATTTGTTGACAGGTACTGCAAAAAACTTAACTTCAGAGAACCAATATTTAGTCTTTGCTCTCTGTGGTTTCTCTATTATCGTGCAAACATAATATCTAAAAAGCTTGTGCCTGTCAAGGAAAAAATTAAATCTGGAAATGCTTTCATTTCTTACAAAATAAAAAATCCTTTACTAAAGTGCTATTTAATGGTATAATAATAACAAAGGTTGTTATTTCAACCTTGATATAATGATGCTTATTGCTGTATGCTGAAAATGCGGAAATGGAAATAAAATTGATGACTTACAAAGAGGGGATTGAGGATGCTTTAAGTATCAGAAAGGATGTCTTTGTCAAGGAACAGAATGTTCCCTTAGAAGAAGAAATAGATAACATTGACAGAAGAGCAGTTCACATAATTGTATATGAAGACGAGATACCCATAGGCACAGGAAGAGTGTTTAAAGAGAAGAGAAAATGGTTTGCCGGGAGACTTGCTGTTATCGAAGAGAAGCGTGGATGTGGAATAGGGAAACTAATGATGGTAAAATTGATAGATTTTGCCAGGGAGAAAGGTGCAAAAAAGCTCTATCTGTATGCACAGACATATATTTGCAATTTTTATAGGGAATTAGGTTTTACCGAAATCGGGGATGTATTTATGGATGCTGGTATTCCCCATATAGAGATGTATAAAAAACTATGAAAAGAAAATCGAATAATTACAAACGTTACCTTGACCCAAAAGTTATTTCGAAGATTAAAGGTCTGGACATTATTGCACGAATGGTTGTCGAAGGTTTCCTGGTTGGACTTCACAAAAGTCCCTATCACGGTTTTTCAGCGGAATTTGCAGAACATAGAGAATATAGACCTGGCGATGAGATGAGATATGTTGACTGGAAGGTATATGGCAGGACAGATAGATATTATGTGAAGGTCTTTGAGGAGGAAACAAATCTCAAGGCATATTTGATTGTTGATAGAAGTGGTTCAATGGGGTTTGGCTCGAATGGTATTACAAAACTCGAATATGTGAAGTATCTTGTATCAGCTCTCTCTTTTCTTCTTCTGAGGCAGAAAGATGCCGTTGGTCTTATGCTTTTTTCAGATAAATTGGATTCATACATTGCACCGAGCACAAGGGGAAACCATCTTAATACTGTCTTGAAGGAACTTCACCAGTTAAAATCAGGTGGGGAAACCTCACTGGCAAGCGTGCTTTTCGAACTTGCCGAAAAAATAAAGAGAAGGGGACTTATAATTCTTTTCTCCGACCTTTTTGACGATTACCAGAGTATTGTAAAATCATTAAAGATTTTTCGTCACAAGAAAAATGAGGTACTTGTCTTTCATATTCTTGATCCAGCAGAAATCTCCTTCCCTTTCAAGGGAGATATACTTCTTAGGGATATGGAAACAAGGGAAAAAATTACTGTCGAACCAAGGAGCTTAAGGCGAAACTACAAAAAAAAGATACAAAGTCTTATAAGTTCTTACAAGAGAGATTTTCGAAATGTTTTCATTGACTACCAATTCTTAAGTACAGATACGACTTATGATACGGCATTAATGTCATATCTTTCAAAGAGAAGAAAAATGAAGTAAGATGTTTCATATATTACACCCATTATATCTTGCAGGACTGAGTCTTGCGGCAATTCCTCTTATTTTTCATCTTCTCGGAAAGAGAAGAATAAAGGAAATACCTTTCTCCTCACTTTTTCTGCTCAAAGAGATAAGAAAATCAAATTCTGTGTGGATGCGAATAAAGAACCTAATTCTTCTTCTCTTAAGAATTCTCTTCATTGTCTTTGTGGTTGCTTCCTTTTCACATCCCTTAGTGCTGTCCCCGGTGCCTTTTCTTGGAAATGAAGCGCCCGAGAATATTACGATACTTATAGATGTCTCTTTAAGTATGGGAGTCGAAGGCACATTCAATAAAGTGAAGGATGAGGTAATAAGAATCTGGAAACTGTTTGCGAGTGGAAGTCAAATAACTCTCATAACATATAGTGACAGGATTGAAAAGGAGGAAGATGTAGAAAATATTTCGGATGTGAATTCATTCTTGAACAATATTCAAGTTACGTATAGGGGGACGGATATTGCACAATCGCTTGAATTTGCTCATAAGAAAGTTCTCGAGGATAAGGGATTTTTGAAAAAGGTTTTTGTTATTTCTGATTTTCAAAAATACGCACTCAAGAATGCACAGAAGCCATTCGGTGAAATGCACAGACAAGGAATTCAGATATATGCGTCAACTATTTTGGGGAGCAAAAGAAATTTGTATTTTTCAGGTTTTAAACTGGAGCCTTCCTTTCCATTACCCGGTCTTCGGATGAAGATATATCCACAGATGGTATTTGATAAGGGGAATTCGCATCCAGTAGAGTTTTCCTTGAATGGCCTGGTAAAAGGGCTTAAGGAATCGACAGAAAATACTTTCTTTGAGACAAAAACAGAGACATCAGGTTATAAATATGGTTATTTTCGCATAAGTGGTGATTCCCTTTCCCTTGATAATGATTTTTATTTTTCTTTCTATGTGCCACAAAGTTTGAACGTTCTCCTTGTTGCAGAGGATGGAGAAGCATCGTATATTGCAGCAGCATTAACTCCAGGGGTAAAATCACCTGTGGAAATAGAAACCGTATCCAGAAGTGATTTGTTGCGAGTTAACACTGAAAAGTATGACCTCCTTATTCTTTATAACACAGGGATGAACAGTCTTGTCGAAACACGCACAGCAAATTTCCTTTCCAAAGGTGGTGGAGTATTGATGATAATGGGAGACCGTTTCAGGACTGATGTCAATAAAAGTATCTTTGGAGATATCCGGATTACGAAAGAGATGAATGCAAAAGAGGGTTTCTTTGGTATAAAGACGGTTGACACAGGTTTCCAGCCGCTTTCGGATTTCAAAAATAAAGGATTGAAAAATCTATATGACACAAAGGTATTCAGGTATTACACAGTAAATTCCCAAATGAGGAAAGTAATTGTTGCGAAAAATGGCGATCCACTTATGATGGTTGGAAATATAAGTGGAGGAAGAATTGTCCTTATCCCATTCTCGCTTGAACCTGAATGGACACAGTTACCTTATAAAGCGATATTCGTACCTCTCCTGTACAGGCTCGCATTTTACCTTGCAAGGAGAAGGGAAAAACTTTCGACATTTAAGGTTGGAGAAGCGGTTAAAATAGCTTTCAGCAAAACAGTTAAAGACCCCATTTTTCTTTTGCCCGATAATAAGAGAAAGTCTGCAGAAGTAACTGCAATGAGAGATGAATTTTTTTATACGCTTAAAAATACTGATACACCGGGTATATACAGATTTATTCCTGAACCCGATGATACTATTCCTGTTTCGGTTAATGTGAAAGAAGAAGAATCTGTTCTTGAGTTCTCAACATTCAAAGAACTAAAAGCACAGTTCCCTGATATAAAAAATGCTCAGGAAGTAAAAAGTTTTGCAGTGAAAGGCAAAAGATGGCTTGACTTATTCCCGCTATTCCTAATTCTATCTCTTTTATGCATTACGGCAGAACTTATCCTTGAAAATAGATAAGGGCGAAATCTATCTCCTCACTCTTCACCCTTCCCTTCCTCCTAATTATCTCTTGCTGCTCAGTATCCTCTCTATTGCCCATTCAGCGTGATTTTTGATAATAGTATTATCTTCGGAGAGCAACTTTTTTAGTAGAGGTAAATATTGCTTATTTTGAGAATTCCCCATCGCAACAACAATATTCCTGAGTAGACCGCTGCGCTTCGCCCTTTTTATGGCAGAATTACTAAAATATCCCTCAAAATTCTCGTAAGCCATTATAAAAAGCTTTTCAAGAGAAATACCAACCAAGTTTTCCCATGGCAAAAAACGGGATTCAGTAGTTTTTGTAACATTTCTATTGAATGGACAGACCTCCTGACAGGTGTCGCAGCCAAAAACCTTATTTCCAAGAGCCTTTCTCAACTCCATAGGTATCTCTCCTCTATTTTCTATAGTGAGATAGGATAAACATTTTGATGTATCAGCAACCCTAGGAGCAATAATGGCACCTGTTGGGCAGGCTTCTACGCAAAGATTGCAATCCGAGCAAAAATTTTCTGCTGGTAAATCCTTTTTTAGGTCTATGTCAAGCACAATTTCTCCAAGAAAAACCCAGGAGCCAAACTCTTTTGTGATTAGTGCTGAATTCTTACCAATCCATCCAATACCAGCACGTTCCGCAATTGCTTTCTCAAGAACGGGACCGGCATCACAGTATATCTTTCCGCTTACTTTACCGTCAGTCGCCTGTCTTATGTAGGCAAGTAGTAGTTCAAGTTTGTGTGAGACTACCTTATGATAATCATTACCAAGAGCATATTTCGAGATAAAAGCAATATCTCTTTTGGATTTTTTACCGATGAATCCGGGATTGTAATTTATGGCAAGTGAGACAATGGATTTTGCACCTTCAAGAAGATTCGCGGGATTAAAGCGTATATCAATATTCTTATTGAGATATACCATCCCAGCATTGTAGCCTTTATCAAGCCAATTTGTGTAGTGATTTTTTGTTTCCATTGCAAAAGGCTTGGTATTTGAAATACCAATTTTAGAGAAGCCCAATTCGAGAGCGGTTTTTTTTATTTTCTCTAATAAATCCATTTTGCTACCGAAGTAATCTTAGTTTTTATGCCTTAACCTTTTTTCGCATTTGCTCCACTTCTTCGAATAGCTTCAATACATCTTTTTCTTTCAATCTTGTTTCTTCAATAATGGTATATCTTCCTGTCCTGATTTTTCGTGCATGCAACACTACTTTAACAAGCTCCTGTCTTTCTATTCCGATATCTTCGGAAATAACAGGTAACCCCAGTGAAAGATTAAATTTCACGATTTCCTTTCTGTATTTTTTGTGAAGGAAAGCGGAGATAACATTTCCAAGAGAAACCTTGAAACCGTGTGGAATGGACGATGGGAAAAAGTAATCGATAGAATGGCTTATCTTGTGTTCCGCACCACTTGCAGGGCTTGAATTGCCTGCTATTGACATTGCTATACCGCTCAATATTAACCCCCAGGCAAGTTGTTTTAAGTCTTTTTCCGAGATATTCTTGATTGCAAGGTTAGAGAAATGGGGAAACACCAGAAGAGCGGCAGTTCGAGCAATGCTTACTGCAACTGTGTTATATTCTTTTTTGTTTCTATCTTTGTATTTTTCTGCATCCATTGATGCAAAAAGGTTTGCAGTTAAATCGGCAATTCCGGATAGTAGTGATTCGGTTGGGGAGTTTCCAACGGTTGTAAGGTCGACAATCACTGCATATGGACTTACCGCTTTTCTACTTTCTGACCAGTGTTTTCCTTCCTTTATTACGGTAACGGGTGATGCAATTCCGTCGTGAGAAAGTTGCGTGGGGAACGAGATGAATTTTACCTTCTGTTTGAATGAAGCATATTTGGCAATATCAAGTATCTTTCCTCCACCAATGCCAACACATAGGTCAAAAGAATCGTCTTCCAATCTTTCGGTTACTTTTCCAGGAACCTTTTCATCGTTCTTTTTGAATAATAGTTTTTTTGATTTCCTATTTTTTGCCAATAAAAAATCACAAAGCCATTCTGTGCTTTTTCCCGCTACAGCAGATGTAACAATCAGAAGTTTTTGCGAGCGTTCGGCTTCTATTATTTTAGCAAATGATTCTTTTGTTTCTTTTTTACTTTTTGTGATATGTATATATTTAGGAATTCTCATTATTGTTTTACCGTGTGTCATTGCGAGTTCCTATAAGTCCCCTCTAATAAGAGGGGATTTAGGGGTGTGTTACTTCGAAGCAATCTCATAACTCCTTTCGCAGGCTAAAGCCTGCGGCTACAGCAACAGCGTTAGTTTACAGCACGAAGTGCGTTTGTTTACAGTTTCTCTCCGACACACCGTTACTCCGTCACACTGAGACGCTGCTCACTCTTCTCTCAAAGAAACATCTTTCTCATTCCCTGCATTCCCTCTACCGCTTTACCAAAAATAAATTCATCTACAATAGAGGAAATCGGAGTTCTCTCGATATTTATTTCAACCAGGAAAGCGTCATTTTGTTTTGCCAGATAGGGAAGAGATGCAGCAGGTTGTACAACACCTGAGGTCCCAATAATAAGGAAAATATCAGCTTGTTGTGCAGCACGAAATGCGGTTTCTAATATATTTTTATCAAGCGACTCACCAAACCAGACAACATCAGGCCTAATATATCCACCACAATCACATTTCTGTGGTTTTTTCGATATAATTTCTCCAAACGCTTTACCACATTTGAAACACTTGTTTCGCCAGATATTTCCGTGCAATTCAATAATATTCTTATTTCCGGCTTTTCTATGAAAACCGTCTATATTCTGTGTAATGAGCACAAAATCGGTAAAGAATGTTTCCATATCAGCTATTACATAGTGTGCTGCATTGGGCTTTGCTTTCCCAATAATTTGCCTTCTCCAGTTATACCATTCCCAGACAAGCTCGGGATTTCGCATCCAACCCTCGGGTGATGCGAGTTCTTCCGCTCTATAATTTTTCCATAATCCAGAAGCACCTCTGAAAGTAGGAATTCCGCTTTCGGCAGAAACTCCGGAACCCGTTAAGACCACACAGCTTTTGTCTTTTTTTAATATGGCTCCAATATCCATAACTTTGATTTAATATACAGGATAGCAAAAGTCAAGGGAAATATGGGTGACGCACTTTTATTTCTATTGATTTTAAAGGATAGTTGTGGTAATTTAGGAATATGAAAAAGAAAATCGTTTTTATCGGTGCGGGAAAGGTTGCCTGGCATCTTTCCTGTGCTCTTAGTAAAAAGGGTTATGCGATTTCAGGTATTGCATCGAGGAAAAAGTTATCTGCAAAAAAGTTAGCCGATAAGTTCAATACTGCTTGGTCAGATAAACCAGAAGAGATTGTTAAAGATGCAGATATAATCTTCATTACAACTCCAGATGCAGAGGTTAGAGGTGTTGTTCAAAACCTTTGTTCAAGGAGAGTAATAAAGAGAAAACAACTTGTTATCCATACAAGCGGGGTATTAGGTGTAAGGGAGATAAAGTGTGTTGAGAAATTCGGGGCGTTGGCACTTTCTATGCACCCGGGTTTTCCCTTTTCGTCAAAGTCTTACAAAAAAGATGAACTGAGGGGAGTATTTTTTGTGCTTGAAGGCAGTAAGAAAGCAGTCAGAATAGGGAAAGAGATTGTGCATAAACTTGGAGCAAGGTCACTTATGATAGAAGAAAAAAGCAAAGCGATTTACCATTTAGCACTTATTTTTGCCTCGAATTTTTTTGTCGGTGTTGAGGATATGTCGGTTGAACTGCTACAAAAATGCGGAATAAAAAGGAATGATGCATTGGAATTGCTCAAACCACTTATTGAAGTAACGAAAAGCAATATTTTTAAGCAGGGAACCCGCAATGCTCTTACAGGACCTATTGAGCGTGGGGATGTAGAGACAGTAAAAAAACACCTTGCACTTCTTAAAAGATACCAAAACTCATTTGAAAAAATATATAAAGAAATATCAAGATATTTGCTTGTGATGGTTGAGGAAAAAGGAAAAATAAAGCAAGAGAAAATAAAAACGATAAGGGACTTACTTAATGATGCAGGGGGCAGGGATTGAACTTTCCTCCAACGACACCATCTTCACCCTTAGTCCTACATTGTTTTGAGTAGAAGTAAGTCTGACAATGTGCAGATTGTTCGATTTTGAGATTCCGATGTTTTCTTCTTGACAAAATATGGATTTGTCTGTAATATGGTAGTGTGAAATTCAAATTATTAGCTCAGGTCAGTCATAAAATACGCACACATCACTGTGAGAAGTTTTTATTTATAAGAGTTTATATCATAAAGTAATGAATTCCAAGTTTGAAGTTAGACAGCAGAATTTTATACATATGTGTCGAAAATGCAGTTGAAAAGGTGAAAATGCGATCGGTGATTTTTTTCGAGCAAAAGGAGTAAAGAAATGATTAACGGAAAACATAAATTATTGCTCTTATACACCCAAATTGGCGGCATAACAACAATAAACATACGCAAACATTGGGCACAATTAGAGCAGATGCACTTTTATCGAAAACGATTTAGGCAACAAAGAAAAATGATTATATTTTTGTTGTTTAAATAGAAGGATAAATATGACAGAACTATTAACAATAAAAGAAGCAAGCGAATGGGCAAGTAAACATTTGAATAAGAATGTTACAACTTCAAACATATCATATTTAATTCAATATGGGAAAGTTAAGAAATACGGTAATAACGAAACGACGGGTGTTAATAAATATGAATTAATTACATATTACAAAAGTCATAGCGGACAACGAGAAACTAATTGGAGAGAAAAATTAGGCGAAGATTTAAACTGGGTTTTATCATTTGATAATCTTAAAGAAAAAGATACTACAAAACATATTCATAGACTTCATCCATATAAGGGTAAATTTATTCCTCAATTAGTAGAATATTTTGTTGACAGTCATACAGATAACTACAAAAAAGAAATTTATTTTAAGAAAGGTGATATTATTTTAGACCCTTTTTCCGGAAGCGGAACTACTATGGTGCAAGCCAACGAATTGGGAATGCACGCTATCGGGATTGATATATCTGCCTTTAATTCATTAATTGCAAATGTAAAAGTTGGAAAAGTTGATTTTGGAGATTTAAATAAAGAATTAAAACGAATTATTTCTGCCTTAAGAGAATTTATCAAACAACACAATAACACACAATTTGAAAACGAATTATTTGAAGAACTAAATATTTTTAATAAGAGATATTTTCCCTCGCCTGAATTTAAAATAAAAGTTCGTAGCAAAGAGACAAATGAAAAAGAATATACTCTGGAGAAAGAAAAAGAGTTCTTAAAAATTTTTGAAAAACTACGAAAAAAATATAACTTAACTATAAAACAAGATAAATCCGGTAATTTTCTTGAAAAATGGTATCTTAAACCTGTCAAAGACGAAATTGATTTTGCTTTTGAACAGTTAAAAAAAATTAAAAACACGAAAACTAAAAAGATTATTACCATAATTTTAAGCCGCACTATTCGGTCGTGTAGGGCAACTACTCACGCTGATTTGGCAACACTTAAAGAGCCTGTTACAAAAACATATTATTGTAGTAAACACGGTAAAATATGTAAACCTTTATTTTCAATGCTTTCTTGGTGGGAAAGATATAGTAAAGATACTGTTAAACGGCTTTATGAATTTGATAGATTAAGAACAGATACTTACCAATTTTGTTTACAAGGGGACGCAAGGATTATCGATATAATTTCGGAATTAGAAAAGAAAAATTCTGAATTTGCAAAACTTGTAAAAAGAAAACAAATCAAGGGTATATTTTCTAGTCCACCATATGTAGGATTAATTAATTATCACGAGCAACACGCATACGCATATGATTTATTTGGGTTTAAACGAAATGACGAGTTGGAAATAGGACCTCTATATAAAGGTCAAGGGCGGAAAGCAAGAAATTCATATATAGAAGGGATAGTACAAGGTTTGAATAATTCAAAACAGTATTTACAAGGTGGTTATGATATTTTTCTTGTAGCAAATGATAAATACAATATGTATCCAACTATTGCAGAAAAAGCTGAAATGAAAATCGTTAATCAATATAAAAGACCTGTTTTAAATAGAACAGAAAAAAATAAATCGGCATATGCTGAAATAATATTTCATTTAAAGGGGAAATAATAAAACAAATAATAAAAAATATTATAGATAATGACTTTATACCAAATTTAGGTATTAAATCAAAGGGTTTTAGTACAGATTTTGAGCATTTCTGTAATTTAACAATATTGAAAAAAGAGTTTAACAATCAATTTGATGTTATTGATGTTTCAACAGGTGATAGTTATCAAGGAATTGATGGAATTGGTATTATTGTAAATAATATTTATATTGAGAATATACAGCAAATAAAAGATATAATTGAAGAACATAAGATATTAAAAGTTAATTTTGTTTTCATTCAGGCTAAAACTTCTGAGACATTTGAAAGTGCTGAGATGTTAAATCTTAGTAATTCGGTTAAGGATTTCTTTGCAGAAGAACAACAACTTATTTTAACCAAAGAAGTTAAAGATAAAATTGAATTAAAGCAATTTATTTTTGAGAATTATGCATTAATGACAGATGGGGAACCTATATGTAACCTTTATTTTGCTACGCTTGGGAAGAGCATAAACACTGTTATAGAAAATATAAGAAAAAAGATAGAAGCAGAAATAAAGGATTTAGATTTTTTTAGTGATGTTAATTTCAATCTTTTTGGAGCTAATTCGTTGAAAAAATTATATTTAAAAATTTCAGAAGACACTTCTACTACTTTTTCCTTTTCTTCAACACCGGTTAGTTTACCCGATATTGTTGATATTGAAGAAGCTTACTGGGGCTTAGTTAAATTTAAAGAATTTAGAAAGTTAATTATTAATGATGAAGCGGATAAAATAAAATCAGTATTTGAAGATAATGTAAGAGATTATCAAGGAAATACACCTGTTAATATAAAAATAGAAAACACATTAAAAAATATTGATAGAAATATCTTTCCAATCCTTAACAATGGATTAACTATTGTTGCTGATGAAAAAATTAGTAGTAAAGGAGGTCTTCAATTTACAATTAAAAATTATCAAATAGTTAATGGTTGTCAGAGTAGTTATAGTCTATTTAACAATAGAGAAATTGATGGAATTAATGATGTCGAAATTCCTATAAAATTAGTATTTACAGATAATGAAAATATTAAGAATAAAATAATTGTTGCAACCAATAGCCAAACAAAAATTGAAGATGAGCAACTGTTAGCATTATTAAATTTCCAAAAGAATCTTGAAGATTATTATAAAACACAAGCATCTATTGAAACTTTATATTACGAAAGACGGAATGGACAATACAATACAGAGAAAATTCAAAAAATAAGAATTATATCAAAAAGCGACCAATTGAAGGCAATATCTGCAATGTTTCTACATTTACCACACCTTGCTTCCGGTTATAAAGGGAAGTTGTTTAAGCAAGTTAAAGATAAATTATTTAGCGAGTATGATAAATTTTCACCATATTATGTTAGTAGTTTATGTTTGTATAAATTAGAACGTACTATCCGTACAGGATATATTGATAAATCATTTTATAAAGCCAGATTTCATATATTAATGTTGTTTAAACTTATTGTATGCGGAGAAAATAAACCATTGATGAATAGTAAGGAAATAGATTGTAAGAGCAAAGAAATATTAAATATTGTCAAAGAGGATGATTTATTTACAACATATATAAATAATAAAGCCATTCCAATTATTCAAAAATCTCAAATTAATATTGAAGAAAAAGGTGCTTTATACACTGATGCAAATACTAACAAATTAATAGAAACATATAAAAATTTAGAGAAAAAATAATGCCATTATCAAAACTACAAACACAATCAATAGAAGATACTATTAGAAATAGTCTTAGAAATAAATTTCAGACATATGATCCTGAACCGGCTGTTATGCCATTCCACACTAAATTGTTGGGTAAAGATAGACTTGCTCTATATTCGTTTATTCATTCATTGAATACTAATTTTGGAACAACAATTTTTGAACCCGTTGCAATTTCGCTTGCTTCAAGTAGATTTAAAGTTGCGAAACTTCAAATGAAATGTGGAACACAAATTAGCGAACAAGCTCAATATGAAATTCAGAAAATAATGGATGAATTGACTGCTGCTAGAAAAAAACCAGATAAACAAAAAGAAGTAGAAATAATTCGTAAAGTTTGTCAAAAAGGAGAAATGCGAACAGTTAAGCCAACAAGCGTAGATGTTTATTTTGAAACTAATGAAGGCGAAATTTATTTATTCGACATAAAAACAGCTAAACCAAACAAAGGCGGTTTTAAAGAATTTAAACGAACTCTTTTGGAATGGACAGCTACTGTATTAGCAGAAAATCCAAAAGCAAAAGTAAATACACTTATTGCAATTCCTTATAATCCGTATGAACCTAAACCATATAGTCGTTGGACAATGGCAGGTATGCTTGATTTAGATGAAGAATTAAAAGTTGCAGAAGAATTTTGGGATTTTCTTGGTGGTAAAGGCGCATATGAAGATTTATTAGGTTGTTTTGAAAGAACAGGTATTGAAATGCGTAAAGAGATTGATGATTATTTTGCAAGGTTTGACAAGAATTAAGTTTGCCTAGCAAAACTATACCCAATAAGGGTTTTAGTGGTAAATTGAAATTGAATGCAACAAATGAAAATCAGTAATAAATTGAAACCTAAGAGCTTCAAAATCCCCGTACTACTCATAGCCAAAACCGTTGAAGAAAAAGGAAAAATGAAAAGAAATCACAGAACAATTGGGTGCGCTGGACTGGCAATTCCGCTGGTGCTTCACAGCGGTAGGTGAGGTTGGTCGTTATGTGTAAAGAACAAATGAAAAAGAAAGATGTTGCTATTAATCAAAATGCATTCGAAACAAAGAATCTTGACGGTCCCAATGAGGAATTTTTGGAAAAAACAGCTCCGTTCATAGGTTATATCGTTCACAGCTTTAACACTCTTGAAGAATTACTAAACAGATCTATATGCGAATTATTTGCTGACGATTATGATGGAATAGGATTACAGGTAATTTATAAAAGAAATTACGCTGATAAGGTTGACTTGTTTAAAAGGTTTCTTGCAGAGGACCAAGCTATGATAAATAAGAAAATACCAATATTTGAAAAATTGATTTCAAATCTGACCAAATCAGGAAAACTGAGGAACCTTGTAGTTCATGCTGACTGGGAAAGTGCACACGATGACGGGTATACTCTTACCAAGCTGAAAATAAATACAAAGGGCATACAACATGAATATGTACAATTTACCCCAGAGTCTTTAGAAAAGATACTGTCTTTGATAAATGAGACCTGTGATATGTTTGATAAATTTGAGGAACAAAGGGAAGAATTCTATCGTTAAAAACACAAGGAAATGGGGGCAGGGATTGAACTTTCCTCTAATAACACCATCTTCACCCTTAGTCATTCATTGTTTTGAGTAGAGGTAAGTCTGTCAACGCTGGAACATTCCCATGACCCCTTCCTTTCCCCTGTCCCTTCATTGTTTTGAGTAGAAGTAAGTTTGGCAATGTGCAGATTGTCAATTCTAGGCTTGGAGACTTGCCTGTTCATAATCGTTTTTTATTGACAGGACAGGATTCGTATGATAAAAATATATAAATGGAGGTGAAAAATGAAAAGAAAATTTAGAATGGTTTATTGGAAAGGCAAAACATTCTGGGTAGGTAAGCTTCTTGAACACCGTGAGATTATGACTCAGGGTAAAACTCTGGAGGAACTTGAAGAGAATATGAAGGATGCATACTTACTCATGACAATGGAGGATGTACCAAAAGAACACAAGGTAAAGGAACTCACATTCAAAGTATGAAACGGGGAAATCTTATTGAGAAAATTAGTTTTAGGGGGAGGGTGCTGAAAGGCTATTTTAATTTTTTCTTTACTTCTTCATTTTCGGGGTCGAGTTCGAGGGATTTTTGCCACATCTCGGTTGCTTTTTCTCCATCACCTAATTTTTCGTAAACATCTCCAAGATGTTCGAAGATTATAGAGTCCTGGGCATACTTTATTGCCTTTATTAGTACCTCTTTTGCTCTATTCAAACTTCCCAATTTGAAATATAGCCAGCCGAGACTATCTATATAATATCCATTAAGCGAATCGAGTGCAATAGCCCTGTTAATTAGCATCTCTGCTTCTTTGAGATTCTTATTGTGTTCAACAAATAAGTAACCTAATGCGTTATAAGTATTTGCGCTGAGCGTGTCCAGGTCCAAAACCCTTCTATATGCGTATTCAGCAGAATCTATATCATCCAGTTTTTCGAATACGAAGCCAAGAGTATACCATGCTCTGACATAATTGGAGTTTTCGTCAACAGTTTTGTGCAAGAATGTCCTTGAAGTTTCGTATTGTTTCTCATCGTAGAAATGTGTGCCGGTAGAAAAATAGATGTCTTCTGGTTTTATGCCCTTTTGTTCCAACTCGAGGAATAAGGACAGTAAACTTTTCTCGTCATTTTCCTTAATGCTTATGAAAAAAAGATATTCCAGATTGGGAGAAAAATCAGGATTTAGTTTAAGGGAATAACTAAACTCAGACTTTGCCTTTTTCATTTCGTTATTTTCATAATAAAGTCGCCCCAGAAAATGATGAACACCTGCATCTTTTGGCAACAGTCCAGATAAAAGGAGATACTGCTCAAGGGCATTTTCCTTATTCTTCAATTTATAGTATGCGTATGCGAGTTGTTTTCTAACATTGTTTTCTGTTGGGGAATCCTTTAATATCTCTAACGCCAGATCTCTTGCTTCGTGCCAATTACCTTTCATCAGGTCAAATTCAACAATTCTTTTCTTGAGGTTCAAGTTTTCGGGGTCGAGAAGGGAAGCTTTCTTGTAAAATATGATTGAACTATCAGGATTTTTCTTTATTTCATAAATAATCCCAAGTCCCAGCCATGCAGGGTAATATAGAGAGTCAATAGCCAGCGCTTCGGTAAATTCCTGCGTTGCCATGGATAGTTTGTTCAATCTCCCATATAGGTCACCCAATTGTGTATGAACTCTCAGGTCAAATGGATATCTCCTTTTCAATGCTTGTAAAAGCAGAATAGCACCATCTGTCATATTTGTTTCGCGCATTAATTGTGCAAGATTTAGAACAAGAAAATAATTTGTTGTATCCGAGAGAGCTTTTTTGTAGAACGAAATTGCCTTGTTTACATTTCTTTCTTCTTTTGCTTTGTTCCCAAGGATTATATAGAGGTCTTTGTCCTTTGCTCCGTTTTTGATTGCAAGTTCTGCATATTCTTCTGCTTTTGTATATTTGCCAATTTTTGCAAGGGCAAAAGCAAGCGACGATAAAATTTCAGGATTGTTAGGGTTGATGATTAGAGCCTGTTCAAGTTCCAAAATAGCAAGACTGTCATTACCTTCTTGTTCGTAGTATATGCCTAATGTATAATGCTCCAGGGCGGTGTGTGAGAGTCCTGGTTTTTCTTTTACTTCTTTTGTGCATTCAAGAGTTAGAATAGGAATTGCAAGTAAAAGTATTAAGGTAACCGTTGTATACTTCTTGATAGGGTTTTTGAATCTTTTCTTAAAGTTCGTATTTTCCAAAGTCCTCAAGGTCCATATTTTTGACATACTCTTTTAAAGCCTTTTTCTTGAGCTCCCTGTCCAGTTCTATTGAAGTCCCACTCGTTTCCATAACCTCTTCCTCGACAAAAATGGGAACTTTCATTCTCAACGCAATAGCAATAGAATCACTTGGTCTTGCATCCACTTCGAATAATTCATTATCTTTTTTCAGAATCAAGGTTGCATAGAAAGTATCGTTTTCGATTTTGTTAACGACAATTTTCAGAAGCTTTATATTCATACCAACAAGGACGTTTTTTATGAGGTCGTGTGTAAGTGGCCTGGGTAGATGTGTTCCCTCGAGTTCCCTTGCGATTGCGTTTGCTTCGACAGGTCCAATCCATATGGGGAGAACCATATCGCCTTGAATTTCCTTGAGGAAAATTATTGGTGTTTTACTTACCTGGTCTATAGCCAGAGCTGAAACCTTTACTTCTATCATTTTATAATCCTATGCTTAGTGCGAGTTTCAACAGGAAACCAGCAATCAGTGCAAAAAGAAGGTCAAGAATAAGGTCGAGTGCAGTGATTTTGTATTTCTTTCTTAGAATCGAGAAAAACGCTCTTGGAAGAAGTGCAATTGGAATAAGCAGATAATAGAAAGTTCCCAGGAAAGTGAATGTCGTTATGGCTGCTCTCTCTAAGAATTCGATAATCTTTTGATTCCAATCAGGAAAAGCAATGGGGAGATTAAAAGAAGTTTTTATCGAAAGAATAAAGTATAGAACACCGTAGGTTACCGCAATATACACAGAAATAAATACCATAAATATAGTGCTACCATATAAATATAATGATGCGCCATAATGAGGTGATGAAGGAACCGAGATAGACAGTAACCAGCAGGTACCTATATGAATAATTTGATCGAGGAGGAAAAATAAGAAACCTACTCTTTTAATTTTGGGTGTTAAGAGAAGTTTTGCTTTATCTACAAGAATATGAAAGATGAGATTGAGGAAAAGATATAACCAGAGGATAGGGTAATGTGGCAAGTAAGGAATGGCAAAAATATAGATGAATATTCCTGCAATAGAGCCATGCAGTATTACACCCCATCTATACTTGGTCTTTATCCTGAAAACCGCATTAGTTTGAAGGGGAAAATCCCCTACAAAATGACCTGCCAAAAGGCGCCAGAACAAGAATGAGAATTGCATTTTACACTGATTCGCTAACAACCCATAGTTTTATCGAAGCCTGGACTTCGGGATGTAGTTTTATGGGAATGGTGTATACACCAAGGCTTTTTATGGGTTCAGAAAGGACAATCTTCTTTTTTTCGATTTCATGTCCTTCCTTTTTAAGAAGTTCAACAATATCGGCCGAGGTTACCGATCCAAACAACTTTTCGTTTTCGCCTGCTTTGACCACAGATGTGATAGAAAGGGTGTTTAGTTTAAGGGCGAATTTTTCAGCTTCTTCTTTTGAATGTTCGTACTGGATGGTTCGTAATTTCCTTATTGCTTCGAATTTTTTCATATTTACAGGTGTGTAAGTTAGCGCTTTTTTCTTCAGTAGAAGGAAATTTCTGGCATACCCACCAGTTACATCGACTACATCACCCTCTTCTCCCAGTTTGCCAATACTCTCAAGTAAGATTACTTTCATAGTTTCTCCCTGATTTACGGCTTGTGAGACTAAATTGAAAACTCAGCGTCATAAGGCAAAAGAGCCATTTCTCTTGCCATTTTTATTGCTTTCGCTATCTCTCGCTGATGTCTTGCACAGACGTAAGTAAACCTGCGAGGTAGTATTTTCCCCCTGTCAGTTAAAAATCGTTTTAGAAGTTCAATATCTTTGTAATCGATTTTTTTCGAGCGATCCTGACAGAATTTGCACTTTCTCATACGTTCCCTAAACATTTATATACCTCCAGCAAAACAATTTAACCAAAGATTACGACAAACAGTCAAGAACAAGAATTTGGATTTCATACTAAAATGGTAAATCATCTTCGGGTTCTTCTTTTTTGGAAATTTCCTCTGTTTTTACATCCTCTTGCGATTCCTGGGGTTCAAATGTGCCTTTCTCCAGATTTTGAATTCGGTATGCATTGATTTCCACTATATTTCTTTTTTGTCCTTCCTGTTCCCAACTTCTACTCTGTATTCTTCCCTCCACGAATACAGCGCTCCCTTTATGTAGTGTCTCTGCAAATCTTTCTGCTTGTTCCCTCCATACGGAAACAGGAATATATGTAACAGCCTGAGTCCAGTTACCACTTTTGTCTTTGTATGACCTATCGCTTGCAATGCGAAATTTTAGCACAGGAACTCCGTCCGGTGTAAAGTTAAGGTTTGGGTCAGCAGTGAGCCTTCCCGTTATTAGAATCCTGTTTATTCTTGCTAATCTTATTTCACTCATATCTCCCCCTGCTTGTCGGTCTCCTTTTCATATTCCGAATAAGGTATTTCGTTTTCCAATTCAATACTAACAAGATTATTTCTCAAAACAAGGTTATTGAACTTGAAATAATCCGAAAAGGTTGTTATTTTCTCAGGTGGAAGCGTAAATTGCAGAACAACGAAAATACCAGTATTCTTTTTCTTTACATCGTAAGCTAGTTTTTTTCTTCCCCATCTATTAACTTCAACTACTTTACCTTCTTCTTTGGTTATGATGCCCGTTAGCTTGTTAATTTCCTGTTCGATATCATCATTACTGCAGGAAGGGTCAAAAATTATTAATGTTTCGTATCCTTTCAAAAGCAAACCTCCTTTTTAGCCAATTCTTGCAAAGACCGGAGCAAGAACAAGGGAGACGACACTCATAAGCTTAATCAGAATGTTTATTGAAGGACCTACTGTATCTTTGAGTGGATCTCCAACCGTGTCTCCAATAACTGCCGCCTTATGAGCGGGACTGTTCTTGCCTCCGAAGTTTCCGGCTTCAATGTATTTTTTGGCATTGTCAAGTGCAGCCCCGGTATTTGCCGTGAAAATGCCAAGCATAAATCCTGTTATCAGTGCTCCTATTAGAAAACCTACAAGAGTAGTAGGTCCGAATATAAATCCAATCGATACGGGAATAATGACCGCGAGAATACCGGGAAGCATCATATTCTGAAGAGCTCCAACAGTTGCAATATGGACACATTTAGTTGTATCAGCTTCTGCTTTACCTTCCAAGAGACCTTTTATTTCTCTAAATTGTCTTCTAACTTCACTGACTATTCTGAATGCGATTTTCGCGACGGATCTCGCAAGCAGAGATGAGAACAAAAATGGAACCATTCCACCAATAAGAAGACCCGCTATAAGTTTTGGATCGTTTATATTAAGAATGAATGTTCCTTTAATAGCTGAAACAGTTGCAATATATGCTGCTATAAGTCCTAATGCTGCAAAACCTGCCGAGCCAATGGCAAATCCTTTTCCAATGGCGGCCGTCGTATTGCCCACGGCATCAAGTTTGTCCGTTATCTTTCTTATATCAGGGGAAAGATTAGCCATCTCGGCAATTCCCCCTGCATTGTCAGCAACGGGTCCGTATGAATCAACAGAGAGAGTAATTCCAAGTATGGAAAGCATTCCCAATGCAGCGAGAGCAACACCGTACATCCCGGCGAAATAGAAGCTCATAAGTGTAGCAAAGGCTATCATTAGCACAGGAATTACTGTTGACTGCATTCCAATAGACAGTCCGTTTACTATCACAATTGCTGGCCCACTTTTTGCCGATTCTGCAAGTCGCTTCACTATTGCAAATCTATCCGAAGTGAAGAATTCGCTCACAAGCCCGATTATTAGTCCGGTAAAAAGACCAGCCAACAGAGCCCAGAATGGACCTAATCCGGAATAAACTATTCCACCTTCATTGTATGAAAGGTCCAAGAATCTGACCGTAAGGAAACTTCCCATTATCATAAGGACAGCGCTTACATAGATACCGATGTTTAACGAATTCTGCGGGTTTCTTACGGGAAGAATTCGGACGGTTATTATTCCAATTACGGAACATATTATTCCTATTGAAGCTATGAGAATCGGAAGCTCTATGAGTTTACTTCCAATAAATGACAGGCTAACTCCTATTACTATGGATGCAATGATTGATTCTACATAGGATTCGAGTAGGTCGGCACCCAGTCCTGCAGTGTCTCCCACATTGTCACCGACATTGTCAGCAATAACTGCTGCATTTCTTGGGTCATCTTCAGGTATTCCTTCCTCAACCTTTCCAACAAGATCTGCTCCCATATCAGCTGCTTTTGTAAAGATTCCACCTCCTGCACGCGCAAAAAGTGCGAGTAAGGAAGCACCCATAGCATAACCGTTTATGCTCAATGGATTGCCTTTGAACATTGTATAAACAATAATGAATCCAAGAAGCCCAATCCCAACAATGGAAAGCCCGGTTACTGAACCTGCAGAAAAGGAAACCGCAAGAGCCTCTTTTAGTCCAGACATAGCAGCCTGCGTTGTTCGTGCATTAGCCCTTGTTCCTATCCACATAGCTATATAACCTGCCAAAGCGGAAACAATTCCGCCTATAAGAAACGAAACTGCAGTTCGCCAGTCAATGCCAATATCTGAAAAGATACCCGTCAAGACAAAAATAATTGTAATAGCAACCATCACAAATGAAACATAAAAATATTCCTTTTTAAGAAAAGTTTGAGCACCTTCCTGTATTGCCTTTGAAATTTTGACCATTTCCTCGTTCCCTGGACTTTTTCTCAGGATGGAAAAAGCAAGGAGAAGGACTGCAATAATTGCAATAACTGCCGAGGAAAGTGCCAGATATATCGTATTCATAGGTTTTTCTTGTTTGTCTGGTTCATTGCCGTTTCGATTCCATCAGTTGCCCATATTTTCACACAAGCAACTGAATTTTCGGTAATATCTTGAAGATGCTCTTTTTCTTCTTTGTTAAAGTTCAAAAGCACATATTCACTGAGCGGTAAATCACTCTCAGGGCTGCCTATTCCAAGGCGAAGTCTGGGAAAGTCTTCGGTTGAAAGATGGTAGATAACAGAAGCTAAACCTTTATGACCACCATCGGAACCACTTTTTCTTAAACGGATGCTGCCGAAAGGAATATTTATATCATCCAAAACTACAAGCATATTGTTGTTATCTACACCAAAATATTTCTTAGCCTCGCTGATTGCGATGCCAGAAAGATTCATGAATGTCAGAGGTTTTATTAGACAAAGTGGAACCTCTTGCAGAGAAAATTCGCTAAAGAGAAATTCTCCTTTACCTGCTTTAAGCGTCAAATTTCCTTGTTCCAATATTCTGTCTATAACCATATAACCCAGGTTGTGCCTTGAACAGCTGTATTGATTTCCAGGATTGCCAAGGCCGCATATGAGTTTTGTGTCGAAGATATTATTCTCCTCCTTCAGTTTTCTCTTCTTTTTCTTCCTTTCCCTTTGCTGCTTCTTCTGTCGGTTCTTTTTCGACCTCTTCTTCTACTTCTGGCTTTACCTCTTCAACGACTCTTGGCGTTACTACATGCAATACGACTCTGTCAGGATTATCATCTAACTCTGCTTCTCCGATATCAAGGTCTTTTATATGTATAACCTGACCAATTTTTAGGTCCGAAACATCCACATTTATAGAGGAGATTATTTTGGATGGAAGAACTTTTACTCTTATTTTGTGAGCAACCTGTTCCAATATTCCGCCTTCTTTTTCACCCACAGGTGTTCCTTTAGATCTTACAGGGACATCAACGGTGATTGTTTCTCCTTTATGCAGGTGTTGGAAGTCTATATGCCAGATGTCATCGTTTATGGGATTTTTTTGCACCCTTTTGACGAGGGACCAAAATGTTTCCATGCCTGTTATTTCTATATTGACAACACCAATCCCTGTTGGGTTGTCCTTAATTATTTGCTCGAAATCCTTGGTGTTTATTGAAGCGGGGATAGCTGGTTCCCCGTGACCGTAAATCACACAGGGGATTTCGCCATTTCTTCTCATTGCTTTCACAAAACTTTTACCTGTGCCTTCCCTTTTTTTTGCTTTAAGCCTTGTTTCTTTCATAGAACCTCCAAATCAGATGAAGAGTGAACTAACAGACCTTTCTTCATGTATTCGTTTTATTGCTTCGCCAAGTAAACTTGAGACAGAAAGAACTGTGATAAAATCTCTTATTTTGTCACCAAGCGGAATTGTATCAGTTACTACCAGTTCTTTTATCGGAGCATCGGTTATTTTTTTGATAGCTTCCCCCGAGAGAACGGGATGAGTGCAGTACACATAAATATCTTTTGCTCCTCTTTCGGAGAGTGCTTTACTTGCTCCAACAATTGTTCCTGCCGTATCTATTATGTCATCTACAATTAGCACATCTTTGCCCTTTACTTCGCCAACGATATTGATTACGCTTGATTGATTAGGTTCGGGTCTTCTTTTGTCAATTATAGCAATTGGAAGATTTCCCAGTCTCTTGGCAACGGCCCTTGACCTGTTGACACTCCCGGGATCTGGTGAAACAATGATGAAGTTTGAAAGGTCAAACTTTTTGAAATATTCTACCATAATAGGAGTTGCGTAAAGATGGTCAAAAGGAATATCGAAAAAACCCTGTATTTGTTCGACATGTAAATCCATTGCAAGAATCCTATTTGCCCCGGCAACCGTAATAAGGTCTGCAACCAATTTTGCAGTAATCGGGACTCTTGGTTCATCTTTCTTATCCTGGCGTGCGTAACCGAAGTAGGGTGTAACAGCGGTTATTCTTCTTGCTGATGCTCTTTTTGCAGCATCCATGATAATTAATAATTCCAGCAGGTTTTCTGCTGGCGGGTTAGTTGACTGAATAATAAAAACATCGCGCCCTCTAATATTTTCTCCGATTTTTACGCGGATTTCCCCGTCAGAAAATCTTAGTAGGTCAATTTTGGCTTCTTCTATATTCAAATAGGAGCAGATGCTTTTTCCAAGAAGAGTATTAGCGCTCCCACAAAAAACTTTCATTGCGTTTCCTTGGTTTTTTATTTTTTTCTGGGGTGGGAGGGTTCGAACCTCCGCATGTCCGCTCCAAAGGCGGATGGCTTACCACTTGCCTACACCCCAAAAGTTTATATTATTCTATTCCGGCTTCGGGCGGCTCTCTTTTAGTGATTTCTACATTTTCTGTCGGAATTCCTTTTTGGGAAAGTTCCTTTTTATACTCATCAAGAACAACAGTTTCTATTCTTTGCCTTGTTTCGTTGTTTATAGGATGAGCAATGTCCCTGTAAGTTCCATCCTTTCCCTTTCTGGAGGGCATTGAGATGAAGAATCCATTAGATCCCTCTATTATCTTCAATCCTCTAATAACAAAACAGTCATCTAATGTTATGTTTGCGAATGCCTTAAGTTTAGGCTCATCTCTTAGTGTAATCCTGACCTCCGTTATCTCCATTGTAGTTCCTCCTTGTTCTTGTAAGAAAATTGAGGAATTTTAGATGACGGGATAGAAAATGCTTTTTTTGCCCAATACACCTTATTTGAAATCAAACGAAAAGCACGGTTCAACTTTTCTTCGTCATCAAAAATTCCATAAACTGACGATCCACTTCCAGAAAGGGAAACGGTAACTGCCCCGTTCTGGCTTAGAAACTGCTTTACGACTCTTAGTTCACCAAATTCTCTAAGCATCACCTCCTCAAAATCATTTTTTAGCCAAGTTGTGTTTTTTCTTATAGCTGTCGTATCAAAGTTGTAATCTGGAATTCTAATATAATTCTTAATATTTGTCAAGAAATTTATTTTACTATAAGCCCATTTCGTATCAATACTAAAACCAGGATATACAATGATGTATCTTAGAAATGGTTCGGGTTTTATTGCCTTCAGCTTTTCTCCTCTTCCAGAGACATAGGCTGTTCCTCCATCGATAAAAAAAGGTACATCCGAACCAACTAAGAATGCCAGTTTCTTGAGGTCCCGGTTGCTCAAAGGCGTCGCTAACAAAATGTTCAGAGCTTTCAAAACGCTTGCGGCATCTGAGCTACCTCCACCCAAGCCTCCGCCAATCGGGATATTTTTTTCGATATGGATTAGGACACCAGTTTTTTGCCCTATTTTTTTCATGAAAGCGATTGCTGCCTTATAGCACAGATTTGATTTATCGCAAGGGAGTTGAGGGTTATTGGTTGTAATGAGGATATCGTTGTTCTTAAGGGAAATATGCAGTTGGTCGAACAATGATACAGTTTGCATGACTGTTTCAATATTATGATATCCATCCATCCTTTTTTTTAGTATTTTAAGTCCAAGGTTAACCTTTGCAAATGCCTTTATGGTTAAATCTGCCATTTTATTTTTTCTTTCCATCTCTGTTAGCTTTTTTTTCAAGAATTGAAGCCAAAATATGACCAATCATAATATGCGCTTCCTGAATCCTTGGTGTATCATTGGATGGAACCCTTATGGAAATATCTGCAGTATTTGATAGTCTTGTTTTCTCCTTGCCTGTCATTGCAATGATTCTCATTTTCAGTTTCCTTGCAATTCGTAATGTATTAAGTACATTAGCCGATTTTCCGCTGGTTGATAGAGCAATGAGTACATCCCCGCTGTTTGCATAAACCTCCAGTTGTTTTGAAAAAACCTTATCATATCCAAAATCATTTGCGAGTGCTGTCAGTGTTGGGATATTAGTGGCAAGAGAAATTGCCGGGATAGATATAGGTTTTTTCCTGAGTCTGCCAATAAGCTCACAAGCAATGTGCTGGCTGTCCGATGCACTTCCACCATTTCCACAAAGGTAAATTTTCTTGTCTTTTCTGATTGCTCTTACCAGTATTTCCGCAGCCCTACTAATATCCTCTATGCATTCGCTCAGCACGAGTGTCTTAACGCTTATACTATCTTCTATCTCCTTTTTTATGTGCTTTATATAATCCAATCTTACTCCTTTTTCAATGGTTTATCAGGTTTATTTAGTTGTCACTGGGAGTTCAATAAGTCCCCTCTAATACCCCAATACCCCGTTTCACCGATACACTCAAGCTATTCTTCTTTTTTCCAAGAGGTATCTTTTAAGTCCATCCTCCCAGAGGGGCATTTTGTAATGAAAAGCGTCTTCAAAATACGAATTATCGAGTAATGAATTGGACGGTCGTTTAGCAGCTCTTTTGAATTCCGCACTCGATACTGGAATAATCTCTGTTTTCTTTTTATATAGGGAAACAATTGTCTTTGCATAATTAAACCAGTTCGTTTTTCCACTGTTTGTTATATGGTATATACCGTATTTCTTACTTGGAATAAACATTTCAAGTGCATATGCAAGGTCTTTTGTATAAGTTGGAGCGCCATACTGGTCATTCACAACTTTTATTTTGTTCGTCTTGTCGGTAAGGGTTTTTATCGTTTTGACGAAGTTTTTTCCATTCCTTCCAAAGAGCCAGCTTGTTCTAACAATAAAAAACTTTGTGAGGTTGTTCTTGATAATGTCTTCTGCCTCTTTTTTTGTGCGACCATAAAAATTTACGGGATTTGGTGAGTCTGTTTCCGTATAAGATGCTTCTTTTGTCCCATCAAAGACATAGTCTGAACTGATAAAAAGAATAGGAATATCCAGCTTTTGGCAGGCTTTAACGATGTTTTTTGTTCCTGTGATATTTATCGCACTCGCTTTGTCTCTCTGTGTTTCAGCTCCGTCGACATTTGTGTAGGCTGCGAGATGAAAAATGAATTCCGGTTTTTCTTCGAGCAAATAGTCAACGATTTTGCTGTCGACAATATTGAAGTTGTCAATATCAATGCAAAGGATGTTATGCTTTTCATCCAATCTTCGGACAACGTCATAGCCGAGCATTCCTTCTGAACCGGTAATAGCTATCTTAAGATTAGAAGTTTTATGTTGCGTCACTGTATGTAACAGCATACTCTTCTGTTTCCCAAACTTTTACAGAATGCAGTAATGACCTGACTTTGAGCCCTTTTCTTATTCTACCAAAAAGGAATTTTGCTATGTTTTCAGCGGTTGGGTTATTTTCCTTGAAGAAAGCAATATCATTCAGGTTCTTGTGATCGAGACTATTTACTGCCTTGTTTGAAATACTTTTCAGTTCTCTGAAGTCAATACACATCCCCAGTTTATTTACTGCGTCTACCTTAACATTCACCTCAACCTTGTAATTGTGGCCATGCAGACGGGAACAATTGCCCTTATATCCTCTAATTCTATGGGATGCGGAAAAACCTGTCTTAATAGATATTATATACATTTGTTTTATGTTAATGGGAAATCCCCCAATTGTCAAGAGGAAATTTCTTTACAAAAATATTTATTTATGCTATACAAAGTAGACTATATTTTTGGCTTGTTAGTCAATTGAAAAGATTGTATTTTAATCTGTGCAATCCTATTCAAAAATCTGAGTAATCAGGTATAATGAACATTATACCAGGAGGTTCGAATGAAAGGCTTGATTTTATGTGGCGGTCTTGGAACCCGGCTCTCTCCATTGACGAGGATAACGAATAAACATCTGCTTCCTGTTTATGGAAAGCCAATGGTATATTATCCATTGACAACACTCGTGGATGCGGGTATCAAGGATATTATGCTTGTAACGGGCGGTAATAATGCGGGAGATTTTTTGAGATTACTTGGCAACGGAAGTGAATTCGGATTAAAAGATATTAGTTATACTTATCAACAAAAAGAAGGTGGAATTGCAGAAGCGACTGGACTTGCAGAACATTTTATGGGTGAAGACAAGTTTACCGTTATTTTGGGGGACAATATATTAGACGGAAGTATAAAGAAGGCTGTAAAATCATTTGAGGAACAAAAAGAGGGTGCAAAGGTATTCTTGAAGGAGGTAAAAGAACCCAGCCAGTATGGTGTTGCTACAATAGAAGGTGAGAAAATAACCGGGATTGAGGAAAAACCCAAAAGCGCAAAGTCAAATCTTGCAGTAATAGGTGTGTATATGTACGACCAAAATGTTTTTGAAATTATAAAACATCTGAATCCATCGGGAAGAGGAGAACTGGAGATAACCGATGTAAATAATGAATATATAAAGAGAGGAAAAATGACTTACGAGCTTTTTAAGGGTTGGTGGGGTGATGCAGGTGCTTCGGTGGATGCGTTATTCAAGGCAAACGAGCATATAAGAAACAAGACCAGGGTAGATAAGTAAGGAAACGGATAGGGAAGCAGGGAATACAAGGACGAATTGAGACAAGTGCACAAGGTACGGGGATATGGTAGCCGCAGGCTTTAGCCTGCGAGAGTGGAAGGACAAATTATAGGAATGAAAGTTTACGAAATATTCAAGAGTATCCAGGGCGAATCATCTTATGCGGGTTTGCCCTTTGTTTTTGTAAGATTAACCGGCTGTAATCTAAGATGTACTTATTGCGATACAACCTATGCCTTTGAAGAAGGTTTCGATATTTCAGAAGAAAAACTCATCGCGAAAATCGATTCATACTTCTTGAAGTTTGTTGAAATAACAGGAGGGGAGCCGCTCTTGCAGAAAGAGATTTATCCCTTGACAGAGGAACTTGTCAACAAAGACTATACAATCCTTGTCGAAACAAATGGAACTATGGATATATCTCAATTAAATGAAGAGATTATAAGGGTGGTTGACATAAAATGCCCGGGCAGCGGAGAAAGTGACAGGATGAGATGGAAAAATATCGATTCCTTGACTGAAAAAGATGAGGTTAAGTTTGTCATAATGAATAGAGAAGACTATGAATGGGCAAAAGAGATTTCAGAAAAATACAAGCTTAACAAGAAACTTACAGTAAATTTCTCTCCTGCTTATGGTTTTCTAAAACCTGATAAACTCGCAGATTGGATTCTTGAAGATAATCTGAATGTAAGATTTAATCTTCAACTGCAAAAGTATATATGGAAGGGAGTGAGAGGGGAGTGTAAAGACAGAAGAGAGAAACGGTGTAACGGAGTGTCGGAGAAACGGAGAAGCAGAAAATAGACGACGTGATGTAGGAGCGACTTCCTATTCGCGATTGGGAAGAGAGATACCAAAGCAAGTTAAAAGTAAAAAGTGAGAAGTTAAAAGAGAAGGAGATCAGGAAGGTGATAAAGGTAAAGTGAGTTCATAGACTGTCATTCTGAGTAATCTTTTGCATATAGACCGGGGAAGAATCAAACACCGAGATTCTTCCACAGTGAATATGTCTGTGTGACTCAGAATGACAATCGTAAATCCCCCTTAATCCCCCTTTTCCAAAGGGGGAATTGTGGAGGAGGTAATTTTTTCAAGGTGGAATTTTGAAGGGCAAATCCCCTCTTTTGTCATTGCGAGGAGTGAAACGACATGGTAATTTCATATTGACAGAAGAATTATTTAGGCGTATATTAAGGTTAGACAAAATATCACAAGGAGGTTTGGATGAGAGAGAAAAGAAGAAAGCATTGCAAATGGGTTTCTATCGTTATGGTGGTTTTGTTTC
>Ga0210003_1000056_pt1 | contig 98051 bp, 91 predicted proteins | sample LantaG_FD_182804 | JGI IMG/M metagenome (GOLD analysis project Ga0210003, IMG submission 182804) | Deep subsurface microbial communities from Baltic Sea to uncover new lineages of life (NeLLi) - Landsort_02402 metaG (SPAdes) (version 2) | ecosystem: Environmental > Aquatic > Marine > Oceanic >... | reverse complement strand
CCCTGCCCGTCGTAGGAGACGTCGGTTACCTGCTCGCCGTCCTCGGACAGCGCCACCCGCAGGGTCACCTCGTCACCACAGGTCGGGTTGACGTGGTGCACCTCGGCGCCGAACGGTTCGCGTAGGCCGCGGTGATGTGGGTGCTTGTAGTGGTCCAGGATCACGTCCTGGTACATCTGCTCGAGTCTCATCAGGTCTGACCCCCGGGTCGCTGCGCTCCTGCCCCCCGGTCGAAAAATCCGATGGCACGGCGCACACCGGCGATCAGTCGGTCCACCTCGTCTTCGGTGTTGTAGACCGCGAAGGAGGCCCGCACGGTCGCGGCCAGCCCGAATCGCCGATGCAACGGCGCGGCGCAGTGATGGCCGACGCGAACGGCCACGCCGTCGTCGTCAAGGACCTGGCCCACATCGTGGGCGTGCACACCATCGACGACGAACGCCACCGGGGAACCGCGGTGTGCCGGGTCCGACGGCCCGATGATGCGCACCTGGGGAATCTCGGCAAGACCCGCCAACGTGGCAGTGACCAGTCGGTGTTCATGGTCGCGCACCGCCGCCATTCCGATCGCGTCGAGATATCTTGCGGCAGCAGCTAATCCGACGACCTGAGAGATCATCTGGGTGCCCGCTTCAAAACGCTGCGGGGGCGGCGCAAAAGTGGCCGACTCCATGGTCACGGTCTCGATCATCGAGCCGCCGGTCAGGAACGGTGGCAGTGCGGCCAGCAGTTCCGCCCGTCCGTAGAGCGCGCCGATCCCGGTGGGCCCGAGCATCTTGTGGCCGGAGAACGCGGCAAAATCGACGCCGAGGGCGGTGAAATCGACTGGCTGGTGCGGTACCGACTGGCAGGCATCAAGCACCGTCAACGCCCCTACCGCTTTGGCCCGCCGGACTAGCTCGGCAACCGGCGCGCCGGTTCCGGTGACGTTGGAATGATGGGTGAAGGCAACGACCTTGACCCGCTCATCGAGGTCGAAGGAATCCAGGTCGATTCGTCCGTCCGCGGTGATTCCGTACCAGCGCAACGTGGCCCCGGTACGTCGGGCAAGCTCCTGCCACGGGATCAGGTTCGCGTGGTGTTCAAGCTCGGTGGTGACGATCACGTCACCGGGTCCGACGGCACCGGCGAACCGGCTGTCCCCCAGCACGTACGAGACGAGATTGAGCGCTTCGGTGGCATTCTTGGTGAACACCAGGTCCTCGGGTGCGACTCCGACGAAGCCGGCGATATCGGCTCGGCCCCCCTCGAAGGCGTCGGTGGCCTCTTCCATCAACTGGTGCGCCCCGCGATGGACCGCGCCGTTGGAGGTGGTCAGGAAATGCCGTTCGGCGTCCAGCACCTGCACCGGCTTCTGCGATGTCGCCCCAGAATCCAGATAGGCCAGTTGCTTGCCGCCGCGCATCACCCGATCGAGGATGGGAAAATCCGCGCGCACCCTCTCCAGGCTGGTGACCTCAGCCGCGGCAGCCGTCATCGCGGGTCTCAGGACGTGGCGGCGGCGCGCTGGGTGAACCGCACGTAGCCGTTCTCCTCCAACTCATCAGCCAGCTCGGGACCGCCCGATTCGACAATGCGGCCGTCGACGAAGACGTGCACGAACTGCGGGTGAATGTAGCGCAGGATGCGGGTGTAGTGCGTGATCAGCAGCACGCCGGCCTGCTCGGCCTCGGCGTAGCGGTTGACGCCCGCGCTGACCACTCGCAGCGCGTCAACATCCAGGCCGGAGTCGGTTTCATCGAGGATGGCGATCTTCGGCTTGAGTAGACCCAACTGAAGGATCTCATGACGTTTCTTCTCACCACCGGAGAAACCTTCGTTGACGCTGCGCTCGCTGAACTGCGGGTCGATGTCCAAGTCGGCCAGGGCAGTCTTGACCTCTTTGACCCAGTGCCGCAGCTTGGGTGCCTCGCCACGAACCGCCGTCACCGCGGTGCGCAGGAAGTTGGACATGGAGACTCCGGGCACCTCGACCGGGTACTGCATGGCGAGAAACAGGCCGGCGCGGGCGCGTTCGTCCACGCTCATCTCGAGGACATCCTGGCCGTCGAGGGTGATCGACCCCGAGGTGACGGTGTACTTGGGATGTCCGGCGATCGCGTAGGACAGCGTCGACTTCCCAGATCCGTTGGGGCCCATAACCGCGTGGGTCTCCCCCGATTTCACCGTCAGGTCGACGCCCTTGAGGATCTCCTTCGCCGTGCCGTCGGGCGTTTGGACGCTGACGTGCAGATCCTTGACTTCCAGCGTTGATTTCTTCTGGGTGCTCATGATGCGACTCTCGATTCGGTGATGGCCAGTTCGTGTTCGATGGCGTCGGTCAGACGATCCCGGACCTCGGGCACCGCGATCTTGGCGATGATCTCGCCGAAGAAGCCCCGAACCACCAGCCGACGAGCCTGGTCCTCGGGAATGCCACGGGCCTGCAGGTAAAACAATTGCTCGTCGTCGAAACGGCCGGTGGCACTGGCGTGTCCGGCGCCGGCGATCTCGCCGGTCTCGATCTCCAGGTTCGGCACCGAATCGGCGCGAGCACCGTCGGTGAGGACCAGGTTCCGGTTCACCTCGAAGGTGTCGGTGCCGGTGGCCTCGGCCCGGATCAGCACATCGCCCACCCAGACGGTGTGCGCATCGGGCTTGCCCGACTCCGGATCGCCCTGCAGTGCGCCCTTGTAGAGGACATTCGAGGTGCAGTTGGGCTGCGAATGATCGACCAGCAGGCGGGACTCCAGGTGCTGGCCGCTGTCGGCGAAATACAGTCCGAGCAGTTCGGCATCGCCGCCGGGGGCGTCGTAGCGCACCGTGGCCGCCATCCGCACCAGATCACCTCCGAGTGTGATCGCGACATGACGCAGCACCGCGTCCTTGCCCAATCGGACATGCTGGGCACTGACGTGCACGGTGTCGTCGGCCCAGTCAGCCACCCACACGACGGTCAGTCGGGCCGCATCTGCCACCACGAATTCGAGGTTGTCGGCGTAGGTTCCGCTTCCGCGTAGGTCGATGACCACGACCGCCTCGGCCAGTTCCTCGACGTGGACCTGCAGGTGCCCGTAGGCGGTCTTACCGACGCCGGGGCCGGTCACCAGTATCTCAATGGGCGACTCGGTGTGCCAGCCGCGGCCGACGGTGACGACGGTGGCCTCGGTGAACGACGAGAACGCCTGGGCCGCAACACGGTCGGCGGGAATGCCGGCGACACCGAGCCGCGAATCGCCGCGGGCGACGGTCTCGACCGTCACGCTCGTCTGCTCGGAGACCGAGATCACCGCCTGACCGTCGGGTTGCGCCAAACCGTCGTGCAGGCCACGCAACCGACGCAGTGGAGTGAACCGCCACAACTCGTCGCGCCCACCGGGCACCTCGAAGGCGTTGACGTCGAAGGAAGTGAACTGCTCGCCCTTGTTAAGGGAAAGAGTTTGACCAGCCACTAGCCGACCGACCCTTCCATCTGGAGTTCGATCAGCCGATTGAGTTCGAGTGCGTACTCCATCGGCAACTCCCGGGCGATCGGCTCGACGAACCCGCGGACCACCATGGCCATGGCTTCGTCGTCGGTCATGCCGCGACTCATCAGATAGAACAGCTGGTCCTCGCTGACCTTCGACACGGTGGCCTCGTGGCCCATCGTGACGTCGTCCTCGCGAATGTCGACATAGGGGTAGGTGTCGCTGCGGCTGATCGAATCAACGAGCAATGCGTCGCATTTCACGCTCGATCGCGATCCGTACGCACCCTTGTTGATCTGGACCAGGCCGCGGTAGGAGGCGCGGCCACCGCCGCGGGCCACCGACTTGGAGACGATGTTGCTCGACGTGTTCGGCGCCAGGTGCAGCATCTTGGCGCCGGTGTCCTGGTGTTGACCCTCGCCGGCGAACGCCACCGACAGCACCTCACCCTTGGCGTGCTCACCGGTCATCCACACCGCCGGGTACTTCATGGTGACCTTGGAGCCGATGTTGCCATCCACCCACTCCATGGTGGCCCCGGCTTCGGCCCGGGCCCGCTTGGTCACCAGGTTGTAGACGTTGTTCGACCAGTTCTGGATCGTCGTGTACCGAACCCGCGCATTGGGTTTGACGATGATCTCCACCACCGCCGAGTGCAGCGAGTCGCTCTTGTAGATCGGCGCGGTGCAGCCCTCCACGTAGTGGATGTAGGAGCCCTCGTCGGCGATGATCAGGGTGCGCTCGAACTGGCCCATGTTCTCGGTGTTGATCCGGAAGTAGGCCTGCAACGGAATGTCGACGTGCACGCCGGGCGGCACGTAGATGAACGACCCACCCGACCACACCGCGGTGTTGAGTGCGGAGAACTTGTTGTCACCGGCTGGGATCACGGTGCCGAAGTACTGCCGGAACAACTCAGGTTGCTCACGCAGCGCGGTATCGGTGTCCAGGAAGAGCACTCCCTGGGCCTCCAGATCCTCGCGGATCGAGTGGTAGACGACTTCGGATTCGTACTGTGCCGCCACACCCGACACCAGTCGCTGCTTCTCGGCCTCAGGGATGCCCAGACGGTCGTAGGTGTTCTTGATGTCCTCGGGAAGTTCTTCCCATGTGGTCGCCTGCTTCTCGCTGGAACGCACGAAGTACTTGATGTTGTCGAAGTCGATGCCGTCGAGGTCCGAGCCCCAGTTCGGCATCGGCTTCTTGTAGAACGTCCGCAACGCCTTGAGTCTGACGTCGAGCATCCACTCCGGTTCGCTCTTCTTCGCCGAGATGTCGCGCACCACGGCCTCGGAGATCCCGCGTTGGGCGCTGGCGCCAGCCACGTCGGAGTCCGACCAGCCGTAGCCGTAATGGCCCAGGGACGCGATCGTCTCTTCTTGACTGAGGGGTTGAACCTCGGGGGTGATCGTCATGCCGACGCTCCTTGTTGATTGCTTACCGATGATGGGGACAGAGAAAGCGGGACGTGTGTCGTACAGGCGCAGTCGCCGTTGACAATCGACGACAACCGCTGAACGTGGGTTCCGAGCACCTCGGAAATAGCAGCCTGTTCGGCTTCGCAGAGTTCCGGAAACTCTTCGGCCACGTGAGAAACCGGGCAGTGGTGCTGGCAGATCTGGATGCCCTGAATCGGCCCACCGACCCGGGTCGTCGTGGTGGCGTACCCGGCCTTGGTCAATGCCTCGGCGACATTTTCCGCCGCAGCTTGAACCGCGCCATCGGCCGCGGATTCCGCGGAAGCGACGCCCTTGAGGATGGTGTCGACTCGCTGTCGGGCGAAGGTCCGTACGGCCTCGTCTCCGCCGATCTCGCGGAGCTGGCGCATCGCGGCCGACGCTAGATCGTCGTAGGAGTGTTCAAGCTTGCCCCGTCCGGCCGGGGTGAGCCGGTAGTGCTTCGCCGGACGGCCCCGGCCGGCATGCTGCCAGGCTGCGGCGGGGTTGGCCTCGGCGTCGCCACCGTCGACCAGTGCGTCGAGGTGCCTGCGCACCCCGGCGGCGGAGATCCCGACCTGGCGACCAATCTCGGCGGCAGTGATGGATCCCGACTCCAACAGCAGCAGCACGATGGCCCGCCGGGTCAGTCCATCCGGACCCGACATAGCCCCGGATACGGGCGATTCGGCGGGTGGGAATTTCACAACGCCAGTGTGACGCAATTAAACCGGCCGGTCTAGCAAGTGCACCCTTACTCACCTGCGGCACCGTTGGGCGACGGTTCGGCGCCCTGGTCGGCGGTTACAGTGCTGTGGTGGCCGCCCGGCAGCTCTCCCTGAGTTCGTCGATCGCCAAACTACACGGCGACGAGCAGGTCGAAGCCCCGCCGCTGACCCGGGTCGAGCTTATCGGTATGCGACGAACCCGGTTATTCGGCGCGACCGGAACCGTGCTGATGGGTATCGGCGCTCTCGGCGCGGGCGCCCGCCCGGTGGTCCAGGACCCCACTTTCGGGGTGCGCCTTTTGAATCTGCCCTCGCGAATTCAGACCGTCTCGCTGACCATGACCACCACCGGTGCGGTGATGATGGCGCTGGCCTGGTTGATGCTGGGCCGCTTCACCCTGGGCCCGCGGCGGATGTCACGCAGTCAACTGGACCGCACACTCATGCTGTGGATGGTGCCCCTGCTGATTGCTCCGCCGATGTACAGCAAGGACGTCTACTCCTACCTCGCGCAGAGCCAGATCGCTCGAAACGGACTCAATCCCTACGAGGTGGGTCCGGCGCCAGGACTGGGTTTGGATCACGTGTTCACCCTCTCGGTACCCAGTCTCTGGCGGGAGACGCCGGCACCGTACGGGCCGTTGTTCCTCTGGATCGGCGAGGGTATCTCCGCGCTGACCGGGGAGAACATCGTCGCCGCGGTGCTCTGCCATCGCCTCGTCGTTCTGGTCGGGGTGGGTCTGATCGTGTGGGCGACACCCCGGTTGGCGAAACGATGCGGGGTCGCCGAGGTCAGTGCGCTGTGGCTGGGTGCGGCCAACCCCCTGTTGCTGATGCACCTGGTGGCCGGGATCCATAACGAGGCCCTGATGTTGGGGCTCATGCTCACCGGTACTGAGATCGCGCTCCGAGGTATCGACCGGTTGGGTATCGACCGGTTGGCTATCGACGCGTCGGCGTTTCGGCGTTGGACGCCGTCGGCGCTGGTGATCACCGGCGCGGTCCTGATCACGCTGTCCTCTCAGGTGAAGTTGCCGGGTCTGCTCGCGCTGGGATTCGTGACGATGGCACTGGCCTGTCGATGGGGCGGCACCGTGACGGCCTGCCTGAAGGCCGGGACCCTCCTGGGCACGGTGTCGCTGGCGGTGATGGCGCTCATCGGCTGGGCCAGCGGTCTGGGCTTCGGTTGGCTGTTCACCCTGGGCACCGCCAATGTGGTGCGTAGCTGGATGTCGCCACCGACACTGTTGGCCCTGGGCACCGGACAGGTGGGCATCCTGCTCGGCCTCGGCGACCACACCACCTCGGTCCTGGCGCTCACCCGTGCGATCGGCGTGCTGATGATCATGATCACGGTGAGTTGGCTCTTGCTGGCGGTACTGCGGGGACGGCTGCATCCGGTCGGCGGACTTGGCGTCGCGCTGGGGGCCACCGTGTTGATGTTCCCGGTCGTGCAGCCCTGGTATTTGCTGTGGGCAATCATCCCGCTGGCAGCCTGGGCCACCCAACCGCGGTTCCGCATCGCCACCATCGCGGTCACCCTGATCGTCGGCATCTTCGGCCCCACCGCCAACGGTGACCGCTTCGCCCTCTTCCAGATCCTCGATGCCACGATGGCCAGTGTCGTGATCGTGGCCCTTCTAATCGGGCTGACGCTGACCCGGCTGCCGTGGCGCTACGTGCCCGGCACCGGTGAGCGCTACAGCGGCGAGGACCTCGGCCCCGGAGCGCTCAGCGGGCCCACACCACGACCACCGGCGGATCGGCCTAACCCCGACGCCTACGCTGACTCACCGTGAGTTCCGGCGCCAACATCCCGGTGCGATTACGCGGGGTGTCGAAACGTTTCGGGTCCACCCTCGCGGTGTGCGACCTGGACCTTGAGGTGCAGCGGGCCCAGGTGCTGGCTCTGCTCGGCCCCAACGGCGCCGGCAAGACGACCACCGTCGAAATGTGCGAGGGTTTCGTGCGCTCCGATGCCGGAACGATCGAGATACTCGGACTCGACCCGGTGACCGATAACGCGAAGGTGCGCGAACGGATCGGGGTGATGCTGCAGGGTGGTGGAGGTTATCCCTCGGCGCGGGCCGGAGAAATGCTGAATCTGGTCGCGGCCTACGCGGCCCGCCCCCTGGATCCAGCCTGGCTGCTGGACACCCTGGGTCTCACCGATGCCGCCCGAACGACCTACCGACGACTCTCCGGCGGGCAGCAGCAGCGGCTGGCCCTGGCCTGCGCGATCGTCGGTCGGCCCGAACTGGTCTTCCTCGACGAACCCACCGCCGGCATGGACGCCCACGCCCGTTTGGTGGTCTGGGAACTCATCGACGGCCTGCGCCGCGACGGGGTGACGGTGGTGCTGACCACGCACCAACTCAAGGAGGCCGAGGAACTGGCCGACCAGATCGTCATCATCGACCACGGATCCGCAGTCGTGTCAGGCTCGCCCGCGCAATTGATGAACAACGGTGCCGAGGATCAGTTGCGCTTCAGTGCTCCGCGCAGACTCGATTTGGCGCTGCTGATTGCGGCACTGCCCGAGGGCTACCGGGTAGGCGAGCATTCCCCCGGCGAGTATCTCGTCGAAGGCAAGATCAGCCCGCAGGTGCTCGCGACCGTCACCGCGTGGTGCGCGCGACTGAACATCCTGGCCACCGATCTGCGCGTCGAGCAACGTAGCCTCGAAGATGTGTTCCTCGACGTGACTGGAAAAGAGCTGCGGTCGTGACGACGTTGTTTCCGGCTGGCACTTTTACGCCCGACCCAAGGCCCAACAGCGTGCCGCGAATGCTGATCGCGCAGTACGGCCTCGAGCTGAAATTGTTGCTGCGCAACGGTGAACAGCTACTGCTGACCATGTTCATCCCGATCACCCTGCTGATCGGACTCACCCTGCTACCGCTGGGCTCGTTCGGGGATAAGCGGGTAGCTGTGTTCATGCCGGCGATTATGGCCCTGGCCGTGATCTCCACCGGGTTCACCGGCCAGGCCATCGCCGTGGCATTCGACCGACGCTATGGTGCATTGAAACGCCTCGGTGCGACGGCACTTCCGGTGTGGGGCATCATCGCCGGAAAGGCCCTCGCGGTAGTGAGCGTGGTCTTCCTGCAGGCAATTGTGCTGGGTGGTATCGGGCTCGCCCTGGGCTGGCGGCCACCGGTGCTGGGCCTGCTGCTCGGCGCCGCGGTCATCGCGTTGGGCACCGTGACATTCACTGCGATGGGTCTGCTCCTCGGCGGGACCCTCAAGGCCGAAATCGTCCTGGCGATCGCCAACCTGCTGTGGTTCGTCTTTGCGGGGTTCGGCGCGCTCACACTGGAGTCCGGAACGATCCCGGGCGCGTTGTCATCGATAGCCAGGTTGACGCCGTCGGGAGCATTGACCGAGGCCCTGTCGTGGGCCGTCAGCGGTCCGGGGGCCCCGGCCATCGACGGGTTCGCTATCGCCGTGCTGGCCATATGGGGTGCGGTAGCGGCGCTGGCCGCGCTGCGCTGGTTCCGGTTCACCTGATGTACCGGTACTTCCTGCGGCTGGTGGACCTGCTTCCGCTGCCCAGCCTGAAGGCCCAGCGGATCATCGCCGGCGCCGTAGTCGTCACCCAGGCGGGTATCTCGGTCACCGGGGCGATCGTGCGGGTCACCGCCTCCGGCCTGGGCTGCCCCACCTGGCCACAGTGCTTCCCGGGAAGCTTCACACCGGTGCAGCACGCCGAGGTGCCACTGGTGCATCAGGTCGTCGAGTTCGGCAACCGCTTGCTCACCTTCCTGGTGGTGATCACCGCTGCCGTGGCCGTACTGGCGGTCACCCGTGCCCGTCGGCGCCGGGAGATCCGGTTCTACGCCTGGCTCATGCCGGCTTCGACCGTTCTGCAAGCGGTAATCGGGGGAATCACCGTCCTCACCGGACTGCTGTGGTGGACAGTGGCGATTCACCTGCTGGTGTCGATGGCGATGGTCTGGCTCGCGACGCTGCTCTACGTCAAAATCGGCGAACCCGACGAGGCGGTCGCCACCGCCGTCGTTCCGAAGCCACTGCGTCAGTTGACGTTTCTGAGTGCCCTGGTACTCGCCGCAACCCTGGTGAGCGGCACCCTGGTCACCGGAGCCGGCCCACACGCCGGTGACAAGAGCCTGGAGCGACCCGTTCCGCGACTCGAAATCGAGATCGTCACCCTGGTGCACACCCATGCCAACCTGCTCATCGGCTACCTGTGCCTGCTTGTCGGCCTCGGCGCCGGATTGGTGGCCGTGGCCGCCCCGCGACGGGTGCGGCACCGGCTTGTGGTGCTGCTCGCAGTGGTCGCCGGCCAGGGCCTGATCGGGCTTGTCCAGTACCGCACCGGAGTTCCCGCCGGGTTGGTCGCACTGCACGTAGCCGGCGCGGCCATCTGCACCATTGCCACCGCGGCGCTATGGGCCTCGATGCGGCAACGGACCCCGGTGCGACAGCGGACCGAGGCCGAGGCGCTCGCACGCTGACTCCACCGCCAGCGCAAAGCGGCGCTGCTGTGCTGCGCGGGTGCCGGTGCCGAGGTGCCGCCAGCCCAGATCGGGATCGATGAGGTCAAGTCCGCGCAGCAGGGAGGCCCCGATGCCGCCGATCAGATCAACGCGCGCGTACAGCAGTTCAGATCGGCTGATGTGCACCTGCGCGCAGGCCGCGTCAAGCACCGCGTAGCCGCGATCCCAGAGTTCGAAGTCCGGCTCAGCCGGTTGCGACACCACGGTCGAGCATGCGTGGAAGGCGTGCGACTGTTCACCACCGAGGAATACCAGGGCTGTCCCCTCGGGCCCGACCCGATCGTCGCCGGGCCCACACCAATCTTCGCTGTCAATCACCGCCACACCGGCTGCGGCCAAGTCCTCCAGGTAGCGCCTGTCGCTGTTCCAGGCCACCACAGCGGGGGGATTGAGCAGGTTGGACACCCGGGTGGTCCACGTCAGAAACTCTGCGCGACGGTCGGCGGCGTCGGGGACCGCACGCAGGATCACCAGATCGGCGCGCTCGGTCTGCGGATCAGCCCAGGGCATCCAACGGGCATGCAGTCCGCGGCGGCGCAGGGCAGCGATGAGACCGGCGTCATCAGCGGCACCACCGGGGGCATCTCGCCACGAAGCCAGCACGATGCGGGGGTGGAACACATTCGGACGGGCCAGCTTCATTGCGTCCCCACAGCAGGGATAGCCACAGCAGGGATAGCCACAGCAGGGATTGCCACAAAAGGGATGATAGTGACATGCACGCTGTGGAAGTTGCCGAGACCGGCGGTCCCGAGGTACTGCGCTACGTCGAGAAACCCACCCCCGCCCCCGGCCCCGGCGAGGTGCTCATCAAGGCCGATGCGATCGGCGTGAATTACATCGACACCTACTTCCGGTCCGGGATCTACCCGCGGCAGCTTCCCTACGTGGTCGGCACCGAAGTATGCGGAACCGTTGCCGCGGTCGGCGACGATGTGGCCGCAATCAGTATCGGTGACCGGGTCGTCACCGCGAATGCACTCGGCGCCTACGCCGAATACAGCGTTGCACCAGCCGATTTTGTCGCCTATGTCCCCGAGTCGGTGCCATCTGACGCCGTGGCCTCCTCCCTGTTGAAGGGGATGACGGCGCACTATCTGATCAAGTCGGTGTACCAGGTACAGCCGCGCGACTATCTCCTGGTTCACGCCGGTGCCGGTGGCGTAGGCCTGATTCTGACCCAGTGGGCCACCAGTCTCGGTGCCAGGGTCATCACCACCGCATCCACGCCCGAGAAGGCCGAACTGTCGCGACGGGCCGGATCGGTCGAGGTGCTCGACTATCCCGAGGGTCCCGAGGAGTTCGCCGAGGGGGTCCGGACGCTGACCAATGGCCGTGGCGTGGCCGCGGTGTACGACGGGGTGGGCGCATCGACTTTCGACGCCAGCCTGGCTAGCCTGGCGGTGCGCGGGACGCTTGCGCTGTTCGGCGCTTCCAGCGGAGCGGTACCCCCGGTCGATCCGCAGCGCCTCAGCGCCGCCGGATCGATCTACCTGATCCGCCCCAGTCTGGTTCACTTCATTCGCACCCCCGACGAATTCGCTTGGCGGGCCGGGGAAGTCCTCGATGCCATCGCCGATGGTTCCATTGTCATCACGGTGGGCGGGCACTACCCGCTTGCCGAGTCCGACCGCGCCCACAGTGATCTGCAGGGGCGAAGAACTACCGGGTCGATCGTCCTACTGCCGTGAAATAGGCGTTCACCGGCTAGCTGAACAGCGTGGGAAGTCCGATCACTGAGTCGAGGGCGAGGGCACAGAACACCGCGGCCAGATAGTTGTTGGACTGCAGGAACAGCTTCAGGGGTTTGACCGCCACGCCCCGGCGGACGCCGGCGTGCAGACGATGCGCCAAGCTGAGGAACCAGCCTCCGGCCAAGACCGCCACCGCGGCGTACAGCCAGCCCGCGGCCGGCACCAGGGCGAGCGTGGCCAGCACGGCCAACCAGGTGTAGATCACGATCTGGCGGGTTACCTGGATTTCGGTGGCAACCACCGGCAGCATCGGGACCCCGGCCGCGCGGTAGTCCTCCTTGTAGCGCATCGCCAACGCCCAGGTGTGCGGCGGCGTCCAGAAGAAGATGATGGCGAACATCGCCAGCGCCTGCCATTCGATCGTGCCGGTGACCGCCGACCAGCCGATCATCACCGGCATGCAACCGGCCGCTCCACCCCACACCACGTTTTGCGACGTCCGCCGCTTGAGCAGCAGGGTGTAGACCAGTACGTAGAACGCGATGGTGGCGGCCGCGAGATGCGCCGACAGCATGTTGGTGGTCCACCACAACCAGAAGAACGAGGCCACCGACAGAGCCAGCCCGAACACCAGGGCGTGACTTCGCGGCACGGTGGCCAGAGCCAGCGGCCGGCCCGCGGTTCGCTTCATCACCTTGTCGATATCGGCGTCGGCGACGCAGTTGAGGGTGTTGGCGCCACCGGCGGCCAACATTCCGCCGAAAAGGGTGTTGAGGATGAGGACCAGGTCAACCGAACCCCGGTCCGCCAGCAGCATCGCCGGAATGGTCGTCACCAGCAGCAACTCGACGACCCGAGGTTTGGTCAGCGCCAGATAGCCGAGAAGCGTGCCGCGAATCCGACTCGAGGGCGAATCGACCTGCGGGCCGACAAGGCGGCTCTCGCGAATGTTCACGCAGTCAACTCCTCACCGACGGATTCCAGTCAACCGCACAGTCTCTACTGGTGCGGTGACTGCCGTAAGCCCAGCGCCAAGCAGATTCATGTCTACTACCGCCGATGGTAGACCGCCAGCCTGCCAATTCGGTACTGCAGGGTCGATTCCCGGAGTTAGGGTGTCCAGCAGACCTGGTTGTCGGCTGATTCAATTTTCCCAGGAGTGACTTCGTGACGACGCTCGAAGAGATTTCCGCGCTCACCCAACCCCACCATCCGGGCGATTGGAGTGCCCTGGACTCGCGCGCCGTCGACACGGCCCGGGTATTGGCCGCCGATGCTGTGCAGCACGTCGGCAACGGCCACCCCGGTACCGCGATGAGCCTCGCCCCGTTGGCATACACGCTCTTCCAACGGGTCATGCGGCACGATCCCGGCGACACCGAGTGGTTGGGCCGAGACCGGTTCGTGTTGTCCTGCGGACACAGCAGCCTTACCCTCTACATCCAGCTCTACCTCGGCGGCTTCGGTCTGGAGCTGTCCGACATCGAGGCACTGCGGACCTGGAACTCCAAGACCCCCGGACATCCGGAGTACCGCCACACCAAGGGCGTCGAGATCACCACCGGCCCCCTTGGCCAGGGCCTGGCCTCGGCGGTGGGCATGGCGATGGCGGCCCGCTTCGAGCGCGGCTTGTTCGACCCCACCGCCGCACCCGGTGCCAGTCCCTTCGACCACCACATCTACGTCATCGCCTCTGACGGCGACATGGAGGAAGGCGTCACCAGCGAGGCGTGCTCGCTGGCCGGCACCCAGCAACTCGGCAACCTCATCGTTTTCTGGGATGACAACGAGATATCCATCGAACATGACACCAACATCGCCTTCACCGAGAACACCCCGGCTCGGTACGAGGCGTACGGCTGGCATGTCCAGACCGTTGAGGGCGGCGAGAACGTCGTTGATATCGAGAAGGCAGTCGAGGCGGCGAAGAAGGTGACGGACAAGCCGTCCTTCATCGCGGTGCGCACCATCATCGGCTACCCCGCCCCGACCAAGATGAACACCGGCGGCGTGCATGGGTCGGCACTGGGCGCCGAGGAGGTGGCGGCGACCAAGAAGATCCTCGGCTTCGACCCCGACAAGTCCTTCGAGGTGGCCGACGACGTCATCGCCCACACCCGCGCGCTCGTCGACCGCGGCCGAGCGGCTCATCAGACGTGGCAGGTCGATTTCGACAGCTGGGCCGAGCGCGAACCGGAACGCAGGAAACTGCTGGACCGACTGCTGGCCCGGGAACTGCCGGCCGGCTGGGATGCCGACCTGACGCACTGGGAACCGGGTTCCAAACCGGTCGCCACCCGGGCCGCTTTCGGGCAGGTGCTCAATGACGTCGCCCCCAAGTTGCCCGAGCTATGGGGCGGCTCGGCGGATCTGGCCGGCAGCAACAACACCACGATCAAAGGCGTCAAGTCGTTCGGTCCGCCGTCGATTTCCACCGAGGACTACACCGCTGACTGGTACGGCCGGGTGATGCACTTCGGCATTCGCGAGCACGCCATGGGTGCCATTCTGTCCGGCATCGTGCTGCACGGCCCGACCCGCGCATTCGGCGGCACCTTCATGCAGTTCTCCGATTACATGCGCCCGGCGGTGCGTCTGGCGGCGTTGATGGACATCGATCCCATCTACATCTGGACGCACGACTCGATCGGCCTAGGTGAGGACGGTCCCACTCACCAACCCGTCGAACATCTGGCCGCTCTGCGAGCCATTCCCAACCTCGCGGTCGTGCGCCCCGGCGACCCCAACGAAACGGCCCACGCGTGGCGCGCCATCGTGGCGCGCGAAACCAGTAACGGCCCGGTCGGATTCGTCCTGACCCGCCAGGGCATCCCGGTGCTCGACGGCACCAGTCGGGAGGGCGTGGCACGCGGCGGCTACGTTCTCGGCGGCGGAAAGGCCGGTTCCGCCGACGTCATCATCATCGCAACCGGGTCGGAACTGCAGCTGGCAGTTGAAGCGCGAAAGCTGTTGGCCAAGAAAGAGATTAAGGCCGCCGTGATCTCGATGCCCTGCGTCGAGTGGTTTGAGGCCCAGCCCCGGGAGTATCGCGACAGTGTCTTGCCGCCCCAGGTTTCGGCCCGGGTAGCGGTGGAAGCCGGAATCGCGCAGAGTTGGCATAAGTTCGTCCCCGGCGGCGAGATCGTGTCACTGGAGCACTACGGCGCCTCAGCCGACGACAAGACTCTGTTCCGCGAATTCGGGTTCACCGCCGAGGCAGTTGCGGCCGCCGCGGAGCGCGCAATCAACAGTTGACGCCCATCCCTAATCACCACCAATCAAGGAGACCCTCATGGCCCAGAATCGAAATCTTGCTGAACTGTCGGCGGCGGGCGTGTCCGTCTGGCTCGACGATCTGTCCCGTGACCGGTTGACGTCGGGCAACCTAGCCGAACTCATCGACACCAAAAGCGTGGTCGGCGTCACCACCAACCCGTCGATCTTCCAGGCTGCGCTGTCGAAGGGAACCGCCTACGCCGCGCAGGTCACCGAACTCGCCACCCGCGGCGCCGACGTCGATGCCACTATTCGCACCGCCACTACCGATGACGTCCGCCAGGCCTGCGACGTGCTGCGGCCGCAGTGGAAGGCGTCCAACGGCGTCGACGGGCGGGTCTCCATCGAGGTTGACCCGCGATTAGCCCACGACACCGACAAGACGATTCTGCAGGCGATCGAGTTGTGGAAGATCGTCGACCGGCCCAACACGCTCATCAAGATCCCCGCGACCCTGGCTGGCCTTCCCGCGATCACCGCGGTTCTGGCCGAGGGCATTTCGGTGAACGTGACGCTGATCTTCTCGGTCGAGCGACACCGCGCGGTGATGGACGCCTATCTTGCCGGCCTGGAAGCCGCGCAGCAGGCCGGCCACGACCTCAACACCATTCACTCGGTCGCGTCGTTCTTCGTCTCGCGGGTCGACACCGAGATCGACAAGCGTCTGGAGGCGATCGGCACCGCGGAGGCACTCGCGCTGCGCGGCCTGGCCGGAGTGGCCAACGCCCGACTCGCCTACACCGCCTACGAGGAGGTGTTCTGCTCGGGAGGGCGGTGGACACCACTGGCTGAGGCCGGGGCCTGGGTTCAGCGTCCACTGTGGGCGTCAACCGGGGTCAAGAACCCCGACTACTCCGACACCCTCTACGTCACCGAACTGGTCGGACCCAACACGGTCAACACCATGCCGGAGAAGACCCTCGACGCCGTCGCCGACCACGGCGAGGTCGTCGGGGACACCCTCAGCGGAACCGGTCCGCAGTCGCAGGTGGTATTCGACGACCTCGAGGCGGTCGGCATCGATCTCGCCGACGTGTTCCGCCACCTCGAGGACGATGGTGTGGACAAGTTCGAGAAGTCCTGGCAGGAATTGCTGGACGCAACCCAGGGCCAGTTGGACGCCGCAACGCGATGACATCCACCACGACCCCCGGCATCACGGCGGCGGCCTTACCCGCCGGCTGGCATAATCCATTGCGGGACAAGCGCGATAAGCGCATGCCCCGCATCGCCGGCCCGTGCAGCGTGGTCATCTTCGGCGTTACCGGCGACCTGGCTCGCAAGAAGCTGATGCCGGCGATCTATGACCTCGCCAACCGCGGCCTGCTTCCGCCGTCGTTCTCGCTGGTGGGCTTCGCCCGTCGGGACTGGGCCGATCAAGACTTCGGCAAGATCGTCTACGACGCGGTTCAACAACACGCCCGCACACCATTCCGTCAGGAGGTGTGGGACCGTTTGGCAGAGGGATTCCGCTTCGTTCAGGGCAGTTTCGATGACGACGCCTCCTTCGCCGCACTGGCCGAGACGCTGGCGACCCTGGATTCGCAGCGCGGCACCGGCGGCAATCACGCGTTCTACCTGTCCATCCCGCCGAAGGCATTTCCGGTGGTCTGCGAGCAACTCCGAAAGTCCGGTCTGGCCGACCCGAAAGAAGGCCACTGGAGCAGGGTGGTGATCGAGAAACCGTTCGGCAACGACCTGCACAGCGCCGTCGAACTCAACAAGGTGGTCAACAGCGTCTTCCCGGAGGAGTCGGTCTTCCGTATCGACCACTACCTCGGCAAGGAAACCGTCCAGAACATCCTCGCGCTGCGATTCGCCAACGAACTCTATGAACCGATCTGGAACAGTCACTATGTCGACAGTGTGCAGATCACCATGGCCGAGGACATCGGCCTCGGTGGCCGCGCCGGATATTACGACGGCATCGGCGCGGCCCGCGATGTGATCCAGAATCATCTGCTGCAGTTGTTGGCACTGACCGCGATGGAAGAACCGGTGAACTTCGGGCCAGAAGAGGTCAAGGCCGAGAAGATCAAGGTGCTCGCCGCCACCAGGTTGGCCGAACCGCTGGATTTGACCACCTCACGGGGGCAATACGCCGCCGGCTGGCAGGGTGGGGAGAAGGTGGTCGGATTGCTCGACGAGGACGGCTTCTCCACGACGTCGACCACCGAGACGTTTGCCGCGATTGCCCTGGAGGTCGACAACCGGCGGTGGGCGGGAGTGCCGTTCTATCTTCGGACCGGCAAGCGCCTGGGCCGCCGGGTCACCGAGATCGCGCTGATGTTCAAGCGAGCGCCACATCTTCCCTTCGATGCCACCATGACCGAGGAACTCGGGCAGAACGCGCTGGTGTTCCGAGTCCAGCCCGACGAGGGCATCACCTTGCGCTTCGGTTCCAAGGTACCGGGCAACGCCATGGAGGTTCGGGACGTCAACATGGACTTCTCCTACGGATCAGCATTCGCCGAGGACTCGCCGGAGGCCTACGAGCGGCTGATCCTCGACGTGTTGCTCGGAGAGCCTTCGCTGTTCCCGGTCGCCGCCGAAGTCGAATTATCCTGGCGGATATTGGATCCTGCTCTGGATTACTGGGCCGCACACGGCAAACCTGATTCCTACGAGTCGGGGACCTGGGGACCGGATTCGGCATTTGAGATGCTGGCGCGATCCGGCCGGACCTGGCGGCGGCCGTGAGCGGCCGCAATGCGCCGACGATCGCCAGCGTAAGGAGACAGTTGCCGTGATCGTCGATCTGCCGGACACCTCGACCAACGAACTCAACAAGCGGATCACGTCGCTGCGCGAAGAGGGCGGTGCGATCACCCTCGGGCGGGTGCTGACCCTGGTGGTCGCACCCGACACCGAGGACCTCGTCGAGGAATCCATCGACGCCGCCAACTCGGCGAGTCGGGAACACCCCTGCCGCATCATCGTCGTCGTTCCCGCCGACCGGCTGGCGTCTGAAGCACGCCTGGACGGCCAACTGCGGGTGGGCGGCGACGCCGGGGCCGGCGAAGTGGTGGTGCTGCGGACCTCGGGGCCGCTTGCATCACACGCCAGTAGCGTCGTGCTGCCGTTTCTGCTGCCCGACACGCCAGTGGTGGCGTGGTGGCCGGGATCCTGCCCGGAGGTACCGGCACAGGATCCATTGGGCCGCTTGGCCGTTCGCCGCATCACCGACGCGACCGCGGCCGCGGACCCGCTCACTGCGCTGCGCAGCCGATTGCGGGGCTATGCGCAGGGCGATACCGACCTGGCCTGGAGCCGGATCACCTACTGGCGGGCGTTGCTGGCCTCGGCATTGGACCAGCCGCCGTACGAGGAGGTCAGTGCCGCGCTGGTCTCGGGCCTCAAGGACGAGCCCGCCCTCGACATCCTGGCGGGGTGGCTGGCCAGCCGCATCGATGGGCCCGTGCGGCGGGAGATCGGCGACCTCAAGGTGGAACTCACCCAGCCCAGCCAGACGATCACGCTGAGCCGCCCGCAGGACGGGTCGACCGCCACTTTGACCCGCACCGGCCGTCCCGCGGCGAAGCTTCCCCTGCCCCGCCGTGCGACCGGTGAGTGCCTGGCCGAAGATCTGCGGCGACTCGACGCAGACGAGGTCTACCACGGGGCGCTGGCGGGGATCGACAAGGTGCAATATTCGATGGGCGGGAACGTCTGAGGGTGAACGTGTCCGTCGAGACCTACCCCGATGTTGACACCCTGGTGTCCGCCACCGGCGACCGGTTGGCAGCGGCGATCACGGCGGCGATCACCGCGCGCGGTCAAGCACTGGTCGTGCTGACCGGCGGTGGCACCGGCATTGCGCTCCTGAAACGTCTCGGCTCGCACGTCATCGACTGGCCACGGGTCCACCTGTTTTGGGGCGATGACCGCTACGTTCCGAGGCACGACGACGACCGCAACGAGAAGCAAGCCCGCGAGGCCCTGCTGGACCGCATCGTCATCCCGGCGGGCAACATTCACCCGATGCCCGCCGACGATGGCGAATTCAGCAGCGACCTCGACACGGCTGCGGCAGCCTACGAGCAGGTGCTGGCCACGGTCGCCGATGATGGTCAGGCCACCCCGATGTTTGATGTCCATCTGCTCGGCATGGGCGGTGAGGGCCACGTCAATTCGCTGTTCCCGCACACCCCGGCGGTGTTGGAAGAGCACCGACTGGTGGTCGGCGTCGAGGACTCCCCCAAACCGCCGCCGCGCCGGATCACCCTGACGCTACCCGCGGTGCGCCGGGCCAGACAGGTGTGGCTGGTGGTCTCGGGTGCGGCGAAGGCTGACGCGGTAGCCGCGGCAATCGGCGGCGCCGATCCAGCCGAAGTGCCGGCCGCCGGGGCTGTCGGTCTCGAGGCGACGCTGTGGCTCCTTGACGCATCTGCGGCGCGCGGACTGAGCAGCTCGAATAGCTAGGCTCGGCGCCGAAACAACCGCGGGGTAAGCTGAATCCGCATCGGAGAAGCGCTGCAGCGAGTCGTTCGCTCTATGTCCTTCCACGGGGTGCGGCCCTTGTTCAGCCTTCGAAGGAATTGAGAAGAGAATCTTGAGCGACTTGCAGCAGTCTTACAAGGACGTCCAGGCCCACTACGACTTGTCCGACGATTTTTTCAGCCTGTTCCTCGACCCCACGCTGACCTACACGTGCGCGTACTTCGAGCAGGACGACTACTCCCTCGAGCAAGCCCAGATGGCGAAGATTGACCTTGTGCTGGGCAAATTGGACCTCCAGCCCGGGATGACAGTTCTGGACATCGGCTGCGGATGGGGCTCCGCACTGGCCCGAGCCGCCGAGAAGTACGACGTCAACGTCATCGGATTGACCATCAGCAAGAACCAGTACGAACACGTCAAGCAGCTTTTCGCGGGCCTGCCCGGTGATCGCACCAAAGAGGTTCGGTTCCAGGCCTGGCAGGAATTCGACGGCGAGATCGACCGCGTCTTCATGATCGGCTCGTTCGAACACTTCGGCTTCGAGACCTACCCCGAGTTCTTCCGGAAGATGTACGCCGCACTGCCCGAGGACGGGCGCATCCTGCTGCACACGATCGTCGCCCACGACATCGACTTCTATCGCGACAACGGAATCGCACTGACCATCAGCGACCTGAAGTTCATCCTCTTCATGGCCAAGGTCATCTTCCCGGGCTGCCGACTTCCCTCCCCGGAGATCATCCAGGCGCGCAGCTCAGAGGCGGGCTTCAAGATCGAGCGCATCCAGAAGCTCGGCCAGCACTACGCCCGCACCCTGGACATCTGGCACGCGAATCTGCTCGCCAATCGCGAGGAGGCCATCCGGGTCGCCGGTCAATTGGCCTACGACGACTACGACAAGTACATGATCGGGTGTGCCGACGGGTTCCGCAAAGGGATCGTCGACCTCATGCAGTTCACCATCGTCAAGTAACCGACTCGCAGTTCGCTCAGCGCTTTTTCGCGTTGAGAATGTTGTCGACCGGCGTGGTGTCGCCTTTGGCGCGCTTTGCAGCACGCTTCTCCTTGAGTGATTTGCCGGGCTTCTTCGACATTGCTTGACGCGGGGACTTGTCAGACACGGTTGACACCTTCGACTTATGGGCCCTGCCTGGTCCCTTGCCTGCGACTGTACGCCGTCGGCCAAGGTCAACCGCTGTTGCGCAAGGCGGAGGCCAAACCACTCATCGTCAGCAGGATCCCGCGCTTGATGAGTTCACCGTCATCACCGGCGCGGTAGCGCCGCAGCAACTCCACTTGAAGATGGTTGAGTGGTTCCAGATATGGGAACCGGTTGAACACCGAGCGCGCCAGTGCCGGATTGTCGGCAAGCAGGTCGTCGTTACCGGTGATCAGCCTGTGCATGCGGATTGTACGTTCATGCTCTTCCCGAATCTTGTCGAACACCCGCGCCCGCAACGTCTCGTCGACCACCAGTTCGGAGTACCGGGCGGCCAGTCCTATATCGGATTTCGCCAGCACCTGCGCCATATTCGACAGGACCGTCCGAAAGAACGGCCAGCGTTGATAGAGCTCATGCAGCACCGCAACCCGATTCTCGCGCCGATCAGCATCCTGGTTGATCCAGTCCTCGATCGCTGTGCCGGTGCCGTACCAACCCGGCAGCATCACCCGAGACTGACTCCAGGCCAACACCCACGGGATCGCGCGCAGATCGGTGATCGCCGTGGTCGCCTTGCGTTGGGCGGGCCGACTGCCGATATTCAGTGAGCCGATTTCACTAACCGGAGTGGACTGCTCGAAATAATCAACGAATCCCACTGTGCGATGGACTAATTCGGAGTATGACCGCTGAGCGCGATCGGCCAGTTCGTCGAGAACGAGATAGGCGGGTTCGGCATCTGAGCCAAGGCCTTCGACGTCGAGCAGGGTGGACTCCAGAGTCGCCGCGATGAGGCTCTCCAAATTGCGGTGGGCGATCCGGGGTTCGGCATACTTGGCGGCAATGACCTCTCCCTGCTCGGTGATCCGCAGCGATCCGTTCACAGCACCGGGTGGCTGGGCCAGGATCGCGTCATAGCTCGGTCCACCGCCACGGCCGATCGTGCCGCCCCGACCATGAAAGAGCCGCAACCGGATCGCCGCCGTGCGGGCGAACTGCACCAGATCGAGTTCGGCCCGGTACAGCGCCCAGTTCGCGGCCAGATAGCCACCGTCCTTGTTGGAATCGGAGTAGCCGAGCATCACCTCCTGGCTATCACCGCGCGCGGTCACCATCGCCCGATAGAGCGGGACTGCCAAAGCGGCCTCGAGGATGGCCGATCCGCGTTGAAGGTCATCGATGGTCTCGAAGAGCGGCACGATCGCGACCGGTGCATAGTGTTCATCACCCGAAAGATCGAGCAGATTTGATTCTTTGAGCAGTAGAGCGGCTTCGAGCATGTCCGACGCCGACTGACACATCGAGATGATGTAGACCGGCACCGCCTCTGCACCCAGGCGGTGCACGGCACGGGCAGCAGCCTCGAGAATGTCGAGTTCCTTGCGCGCCAGTTCCGAGAGCACCGCACCCTCCCGTACGAGCGGACGCCGGGTGGAGAGCTCGGCCACCAGCACCTCAATCCGCTTAGGCTCCGACAGCGATGCGTAGTCCGGGTGGACCCCGGCCCAGGCCAACAGCTCGGCCACCACCTGCTCGTGGGTCTCGGAGTTCTGTCGCATATCCAGGCCGCACAGGTGGAATCCGAAGACGTCGACCGCATCCCGTAGTCGGGCCAGTCGATCATCGGCCAGCAATGCACTTGAGTTGGTGCGCAGCGAGTTATCGATCACATCGAGATCGGAGAGCATTTCGCCGGAGTTCCGGTAGGGCCCAAGACCGAGGTCGAGAACCTGTTCGGGGGTGCGGGTCAGGACATTGTCGGCGGTCGCGGTCAGCCTGCCCCGGATCACCCGCACTGCACGGCGGTAGGGCTCGTCGGCGCGGTCCGTCTCGGTACAGCCGCCCGCGAGGGTGGCGAGATCGTCGCTGATTGTCACCAGCCGGGCCGACAGCGACAGTTCCTGCTCAAGGGTGGCCAGCTCGCCCAGATGATGGGTGATCGCGGTGTAGGCCGCACTACCGGTTGCCATTTCGACCACATCGGCAGTCACGTTCGGGTTACCGTCGCGGTCTCCACCGATCCACGATCCAGGACGCAGAATCGGGCGTTGGAGTAGCTCTGCGTCCGGCCAGCGACTACGCAATGCCTCCCGCACGGCGGCATTGACCTTCGGAATCACCTCGAAGAACGACGCCGGGTAGTACCGCAGTCCGGATTCGATCTCGTCGGCGACCTTCAATCGCGACAACCGGATCAGCGCGGTCTGCCACAGCGTGAGGATCTGACGGCGCAACTCCGTCTCGATGCTACGACCGTCCTCAGTCTCGTCGTGGCCGTGCATCCGCAGCCGCATCAGCCGGGTGATGTGATTCTGGGTATCGAAGACGGTACGCCGACGGGTCTCGGTGGGGTGGGCCGTGATGACCGGGGAGACCAGGGCGTCGCGCAGAGCATCGGCGACAATCTCAGCGTCTAGACCCGTGGCGTCGAGTTTGGCATAGGTAGCCGCCAGCGTGCTATCGACCGGCGGTTCACCGGCGGCGATATGCACCGCGCGGCGGCGTTCCCGGTGGATGTCCTCGGCGACGTTGGCCAGCAGCGCGAAATGACTGAAGGCTCGGATCACCGGGATGGCCTGACGGATGTCGATGTTCGAGAACAGCCGGGACATCTCGGCACGGTCGATCTCGGAGCGCCGAACCCGGAAGGACTCCACCCGGGCTCGTTCGACGAGATCGAACACCTCGAGGCCGCTCTGTTCGCGCACGGTGTCGCCCAGCAGCGCGCCGAGCAGTCGGATGTCCTCGCGCATCGGCTCGGTGTCTTCCCGCCCCACCCTGGTGCGGCGCACCGCGCCGATCGGTTCCAGCGCCGCGTCTGACGCCACGGTCTTCGTACGGGGCACTCCAGCCATCCGACAAGTATCACTGTGCACCGCTGGAGCGGGAGTCCGGGTCACCACAGCTGATGGGTGCGATGACCTTCGCCACGGTGAACTCGGTAACCCGCCGGAGGTCGCTAGCCTGAAGTGCGGTGACTGCGCCGCCGTTGTTTGGCCAGGCCGAACGCGGCGATGGTCTCGACTAGTTGATCGAGGTCGGCTGGCCTGTGAATGTGTGCGCCGCGGTGCAGCGTCCAGCAGCGAGAGCCGGTTGAGTCCTGCCCGCACCGAAGCTCCAGCGCTTCCACCGGCGCACTGAACACCTGCATTCGGAGCGGGGGTTCGCCGTCACGCTCATGCAGGATCTCAGCTTGCAGAGCCACGCCATCGGTGCGCCGCACCACCATCGCCGTCGGGCTCTTGACGACCTCGATGGTTCGGATAAGCAGGGCGCCGCCAGCGCCGACCTGAATGACGTCGTCCACCATTGGAACGCTGAGCAGCACGATCCCGCTGTGAATCTCGTCGACCGCACCCACGACGCGGGCATCCAGCCGGATCATCGGAAGGGATGTCGCATCCGGGACGGGAGCAGGCCGGGGTTCCACCGGCCGGCCTGCACCCACGCCCGGAGTTGTGCGGCGTCGACGAGATCCCGGATCGGTCCGATGACGCGTGCGCACCCGCTCGGGGCCCGGTCGGTCGTGCACGGTTGCAGCGCGGCGATCACCCCGGTCGAGGTTCGTGCTGCACAGACGGGGGCACCGAACAGGCAGGGGACCGACACCAACATCCCGTGCGGACACCGGCGGACCGCGCCGCGAAGGGTGTCAAGCACTTCCTCGGGTGGGAATTCATCCTGCTTAGTGCCGCACCCGGTGCACACCAGCACCGTGAATCCCTCGGCCGTCCGGGAGAGGCTCACGCCATTCACCCGCTGGACTTCCGCACACCCGGCAGCTCACCGCGGTGTGCCATTTCCCGAACGCGGAAATTGATGGGCCGGCTGAATGCTATTGAAAACGATTTTCGACAAGCCATGCCACGGACTGTACCCCGAGTGGGCATTACCGACAATCATATTCAATAGGAGGTTGGCGCCTCCGACACTCGCGCAGCAGGTCAGCTGTACTTGATCTGCAGCGCCATGCCGACGATGGTAACCAGCCAGATACCGGTCACGAACAGAGTCAGTCGGTCCAGGTTCTTCTCGACCACGGTCGAACCGGACAGGCTGGACTGCACACCCCCGCCGAACAGGGTTGAAAGGCCGCCGCCCTTGGCGCGGTGCAACAACACCAGCAGCACGATCAGCAGGCTGGTGACCACCAGCACGATCTCGAGGGCCAAAACCATTCCGAAAGGATACCCGGTCACCCCCGGCGGCCCCGGTAAGGGTCGCGGCAAGCCCGGCCCCGTTCGGGTCGATGAGTCAGGGCAGCGGCCCACCGGCGGCGATGGCGCTCAGGGTCGCGAACTGCTCGCCCTCCAGGGAGGCGCCACCCACCAGTGCGCCGTCGACATCGGGCTGGGCGACGATCTCACCGACATTCTTGGCATTCACCGAACCGCCGTAGAGCACCCGGACGCCGGCCGCGATCGCCGGCGAGGACAGCGCGACCAACTCGGTTCGAATGGCCGCACACACCTCCTGGGCGTCCCCGGCACTGGCCACCCGGCCGGTCCCGATCGCCCATACCGGCTCGTAGGCGATCACCACGGACGTCAACTGCTCGTCGGTCAGGCCAGCCAGCGAACCGCGCAACTGGGCGACATTGTGCTCGACGTGGAAGCCGGCCTCGCGCACCTCGAGATGCTCGCCGATGCAGACAATCGGTGTCATGCCGTGCCGGAACGTGGCGGCGGCTTTCGCGGCAACCAGGGCATCGTCCTCATGGTGATACGTGCGCCGTTCGGAATGCCCGACGACGACGAACGTGCAGCCCAGCTTGGCCAGAAACGCACCGCTGATATCACCGGTATAGGCACCTGAATCATGCTGCGACACGTCCTGGGCTCCGTAGGTCAGTCGCAACCGGTCGCCGTCGACGAGGGTCTGCACACTGCGCAGGTCGGTGAACGGTGGGATAACGGTGACGTCGACCTTGTCAAAGTATTTGTCGGGCAGCGCGAACGCGATCTTCTGAACCAGAGCGATGGCCTCGAAGTGGTTGAGATTCATCTTCCAGTTACCAGCGATCAATGGTTTACGCGACATGGGGAGCCTCTCGTGTTTTTAAACTGCGTACTCAATCGAGGACGGCGATTCCGGGCAGCGACTTGCCCTCAAGATATTCCAGCGACGCCCCGCCGCCGGTGGAGATGTGCGAGAAGCCATCTTCGGGCAGACCGAGTTGGCGAACCGCGGCCGCCGAGTCGCCACCGCCGACGACACTGAAGGCACCCTTGGCCGTCGCCGCGATGATCGCCTCGGCCACCCCTTTGGTGCCGGCAGCGAACGCCGGGAATTCGAACACTCCCATCGGGCCGTTCCAGAAGATGGTCCGAGCGTTGGAGAGCAGGGTCGTAAACCGTTTCACCGAGCCGGGACCGATATCCAGACCCATTTTCTGAACCGGAATCTGCTCGGCGGCAACGGTTTCGGGAGTGGAGTCAGCCGCGAATTCGGAGGCCACAATGAAATCGGTCGGCAGATGAATCACGTCGCCGAACTCCTCGAGCAATCGCCGACAGGTGTCGATCATCTCTTCCTGTAGCAGCGACGTGCCCACCGAGACGCCGCGAGCGGCGAGGAACGTGAAACACATTCCGCCGCCGATGATCAGACTGTCGGCTTTGCCGGCAAGATTTTCAATCACAGCGAGTTTGTCCGAGACCTTCGAACCGCCGAGCACCACGGCATAGGGCCGTTCACCGGATGAACTCAGCTGCTCGAGTACCTTGACCTCGGCGGCCACCAATGTCCCCGCATAGTGTGGGAGCAACGTCGCGACGTCATAGACTGAGGCTTGTTTACGGTGCACGACACCAAAACCGTCGGAAACGAACGCACCGCCGTCGCCGGTCAACTCGACCAGCTCCACAGCCAGCGCCAGCCGTTGGGCGTCGTCCGTGCTTGTCTCCCGCGGGTCGAAACGAATGTTTTCCAGCAGCAGGATGTCGCCGTCGGTCAATCCCTCGGCGCGAGCCAACGCGTCGGTGCCGACCACATCACCGGCCAACTGCACGTGCCGGCCCAACTTCGCGGCCAGCACGGTGGCCACCGGCGCAAGGGAGTACCTCGGATCGGGCTCGCCCTCGGGTCGGCCGAGGTGCGCGGTAACGATCACCCTAGCCCCCGCGTCGGAGAGCGCCCGCAACGTCGCCGCCGAGGCATCGATGCGGCCGGTATCGGTGACGGCGCCGCTCTTGTCGAGGGGGACGTTGAGGTCGCAGCGGACGAGGACACCCCGACCGCTGACGCCGGCGTCGAGCAATTCCGCAAGATTCTTGACAGCCACGACTAGAGAGACTTGCCGACCAGGCCGACGAGGTCGACCAGGCGGTTGGAGTAGCCCCACTCATTGTCATACCAGGACACCACCTTGACCTGATTGTCGATGACCTTGGTCAGGCCGGAGTCGAATATCGAGCTGTGCGGGTCGGTGACGATGTCGCTGGAAACGATGGGGGCGTCGTAATACTTCAGGATTCCCTTCATCGGCCCCTCGGCCGCGGCTTTGAGCGCAGCATTGATCTCATCGACGCTGGCACCCTTCTTGACCTCCACCGTCAGATCGGTCACCGAGCCGGTGGGGATCGGTACCCGCAGCGCATAGCCGTCCAGCTTGCCCTTCAACTCCGGTAGCACCAGACCGATGGCCTTGGCAGCACCGGTGGAGGTGGGCACGATGTTGAGCGCGGCGGCCCGGGCCCGGCGTAGGTCCTTGTGCGGTGCGTCCTGAAGGTTCTGATCCTGGGTGTAGGCGTGAATCGTGGTCATCAGGCCGCGGACGATCCCGAACTCGTCGTTGACCACCTTGGCCAGGGGCCCGAGGCAGTTCGTCGTGCACGAGGCATTCGAGATGATGTTCTGGCTACCGTCGTACTTGTCGCCGTTGACGCCGAGCACGATCGTGATGTCCTCGTCCTTGGCGGGAGCGGAGATCAGCACCTTCTTGGCGCCGGCCTGTAGGTGTCCGCGTGCCCGGGCATCGGTGAAGATCCCGGTCGACTCGATGACGACGTCGACGCCGAGATCGCCCCACGGAATCGACGCCGGGCCCTCCTTGACCGCCAGAGCCTTGACCCGCCGGGTGCCGATCACCAGGGTGTCCCCGTCCAGGGCGACCTCGTCGGGCAATCGGCCCAGAATGGAGTCGAACTTCAGCAGGTGGGCCAGCGTCGCGTTGTCGGTGAGGTCGTTGACGGCCACGATTTCGATGTCGGTGGCCTTGCTCTCGGCCTGCTGCACCGCTAGGGCCCGGTAGAAGTTGCGCCCGATGCGGCCGAAACCGTTTACGCCAACTCGGATCGTCACGTCTGCCTCCTCTAGTCACTGCTCGTTTCCGGCGTCAGCCTAGTGGCGCGACGTTTGCGCCGGGCCGGGAACCCGATCCCCGGTTCCGCCCCCGCGGCCGCGTACCGTGTGGCCATGGGATTTCCGATGAATCTGGACCAAGACCTCGACCGGGTCCGGGACCGGCTCGGCCGAGGTCTGTTCTCCATGGTCGCCGGGCCGGAAGGCCCGCAGAACCGGACCCGGATCCATGAGACCGAGGGTCCGCGCTGGTTCGGTGACGACCGGCCGATTCGCCGCGTGCACGGTGACGCCTCAATGTTCGTCGGCGGTCTGCGGGCCCTGCTCCTGCAGTCACTGCACCCGCTGGCGATGGCCGGGGTCGCCCAGCATTCCGACTACCGCGGCGACCCGTGGGGGCGGCTGCAACGCACCAGCACCTTCCTGGCCGTCACCACCTTCGGCACCGCCAAGGACGCTCAGCGTGCGGTCGACAAGGTACGCGGAATCCACCGGCGGGTGCACGGCCGGGCTCCCGACGGCCGCGAGTACCGCGCCGACGACCCGCACCTGCTGGAGTGGGTCCACATCGCCGAGGTGGACAGCTTCCTGGTGGCCTATCAGCTTTACGGGGCGGCCCCGCTGGATCAGGACGGACGCGACAGCTACGTGGCCGACACCGCCCGCGTCGCCAGCGCCCTCGGTGTGCCCGACCCGCCACGCACCGAAGCCGAACTGCGGGCCCGACTCGGTGCGTACCGCAATGAACTGCGCAGCTCCGAGGCCGCCCGAGACGCCGCCCGCTTCCTGCTGGTCACTCCCCCGCTGCCACTGTTGGCTCGCGCCCCCTACGCAGTGGTGGCCGCGACAGCGGTATCGATGCTGCCGTGGTGGGCGCGGCTGCCGTTGCGACTGCCCTACCTGCCGCCAGTGGAGGCCACCGCGATTCGGCTTTCGGGGCGGGTCCTGGTCAGTGGAATACGCTGGGCGTTGTCGGCTGACCAACCAGAATCACTGGCGGCCCAGTAACTCCGGAGTCAGGCGTCGTCGAGAAGGTCCGCAGTGACGGCGGACTCGGTGTCCGGGATTCCGTCCTGTTTGGCCTTGCGGTCGGCCATCGAAAGCAGGCGCCTGATTCGCCCTGCGACAGCATCCTTGGTCATCGGCGGCTCGGCCAAGCGCCCCAGTTCCTCCAGTGAGGCCTGCCGATGCTCCACACGGAGCCGGCCGGCCGCCGCCAGATGGTTGGGCACCGTGTCGGCGAGAATGTCCAAGGCCCGTTCCACCCGCGCAGCCGCGGCGACCGCGGCGCGGGCTGAGCGGCGAAGATTGGCGTCGTCGAAGTTGGCCAACCGATTGGCTGTTGCCCGCACCTCGCGGCGCATCCGACGCTCCTCCCAGGTTATGCGGGTGTCCTGGGCTCCCATCCGGGTCAGCAGAGTGCCGATGGCCTCGCCGTCGCGCACCACGACCCGGTCGACACCACGCACCTCGCGGGCCTTGGCGCTGATACCGAGTCGACGCGCCGCGCCCACCAGCGCCAGCGCCGCCTCCGGTCCGGGACAGCTGACTTCCAGGGCCGATGAGCGCCCCGGCTCCGTCAGGGAACCGTGCGCGAGGAACGCGCCGCGCCACGCCGCCTCGGCGTCCCCCACGCTGCCGCCCACCACCTGGGCGGGCAAACCACGTACCGGCCGGCCGCGCATGTCCAGCAAACCGGTCTGCCGGGCCAGTGCCTCTCCGTCCTTGGCCACTCGAAGCACGTAGCGCGTGCCCTTGCGGATACCGCTGGCCGAAAGCACGTGAACGACGGCGCTGTAGCCGTAGAGATCGTGGATGTCCTTGCGCAATCGGCGCGCGATGCTGCCCAGGTCCACTTCGGCCTCGACGACCACCCGGCCCGCCACGATGTGCAGGCCGCCGGCGAAACGCAGCAGCGCTGCGACCTCGGCCCGACGGGCGCTCACGGAATTGACCACCAGACGGCTCAGCTCGTCTTTGACCTCAGCTGTCATCGCCACGGGGCGTCACCTCTTGATCCGTCTCCTGCTGATCGGCGTACCCGATCGGGCGTCAGCACCGTCTCAGACGACGTCGGCGCCCCGGTCGGTACGGTGATGGTCGAAGCCTCCTCGCCCCGCGAGCGCACGGCGTCGAGTGCCGCAGCCAGCTTTGCCGGGTCATGTAAAGGTGTACCAGGTCTGGATACTTCGGCAAAGTTAACCGAGGCTTCTAGCAGGGAAGCCGTGCGGCGCAGTTGCTCGCGTTCGCGTTCCGAGGGCACACTGGCCGCGTCAACGATAATGTCGTGCACCGTCAAACCGGGTGCGTGCTGGGCCAGGACGTGAATATGCCGTTCCGCCGAAAAACCCGCTGTCTCACCAGGTTCGGCAGCGAGATTCAGCACGAGCGCGCGGCGAGCGTCCGAGGATTTCAGTGCGTCGGCCAGCCCTGGAACCAGGACGTGGGGAATGACACTGGTAAACCAGGACCCCGGCCCGAGCACCACCAGGTCGGCGGCCATCACCGCGTCGACGGCCTGGCGGGTAGCCGGCGGATCGCCTGGCAGCAGGCGCACCCGGCGCACCTTGCCGGGCGTAGTCGCCACCGCGACCTGGCCCCGGATCACCCGACTCATCCGCGGATCGCTTTCCAGTCCGCCGACATCGGCCTCGATCTGCAGTGCGATCGGGCACATCGGCAGAACCCGGCCCTTCACCCCGAGAATCCGGCCGAGTTCATCCAGCGCCGCGACCGGATCGGCGAGCAACTCGTTGAGACCAGCCAGCAGTAGATTACCGACCGGATGCCCGGCCAAAGCACCGCTGCCGCCGAAACGATGCTGGATGATCGTCGCCCAAAGCCTGCCGTGCGGACTGTCGGATGCCAAGGCGGCCAACGCCATCCGAAGATCCCCGGGCGGGATCACGTCGATCTCGGAACGTAGTCGGCCCGATGATCCGCCGTCATCGGCCACCGTGACGATCGCAGTGACATGCGGTGTGAGTCGGCGTGCCGCCGACAGCGTCGCGTAGAGGCCGTGCCCACCGCCCATCGCAACGATGCGCGGGGCCCGCTCACCGGGCGCCGGTCCGGAATCCCGGATCTCCTCGGTCCGGTTCGCGGGGCGAGTCACTCGCGCCCCAGATCCCGGTGCAGAACCCGAACGGTGAGTTGCTGATTTTCGCTCAGCAACCCGGCGAGTGCCTCGGCGATGGCGACGCTGCGATGTTTTCCGCCGGTGCAGCCGATGGCGATGGTCATGTAGCGCTTGCCCTCCCGGATGTAGCCAGCGGCCACCAGCCGCAACAACTGATGGTAGGTCTGCAGGAACTCATCGGCGCCGGGCTGGGACAAGACATAGTCCCGGACCGCCGGCGCCTGGCCGGTTTGTGGGCGAAGTTCGTCCACCCAGTGCGGATTGGGCAGGAATCGCACGTCCATGACCATGTCGGCGTCCATCGGTAAGCCGTACTTGAAGCCGAACGACTCCACGGTCACGCTGGTCTGGGCCACCGTCTCGGCACCGAAGGCGCGTTCGATGCTCGTTCGCAATGCCGGAACTGCCAGCGCCGAGGTGTCGATGATCAGATCGGCACCCGCGCGTACCGGTGCCAGCATGGCCCGCTCGGCGACGATCCCCTCGGCCAGGGTCTGGTTCCCCTGCAATGGGTGGCTGCGCCGGTTGTTCTCATACCGCCGCACCAGGATGTCGTCGGAGGCCTCCATGAACAACACCCGGGGATTGATGCCACGGGTTGCCAGATCACGACGGACAAGATCAAGATCACCGGTGAAGCCATGGGAGCGGACGTCCATGACCACCGCCAGCCGGGTGATGCGCGATCCGGCCGCAAGACCAAGGTCCACCATCTGTGCGATCAGTTCCGGCGGGAGGTTATCAGCCACATACCAGCCCAGATCCTCGAGCACCTTGGCCGCAGTACCACGACCGGCCCCGGACAGTCCGGTCACCAGGACGACGTCGATGTCCGCCCCGTCATCGCCGCCTACACCGTGCGCTGCACTGTGCTCTGTCATTGCGACACCCGATGCTCTGTCATTGCCACACCCGATGCTCTGTCATTGCGATACCCGATCAGAATCATCGTCTACCGCGTCGTCTGATGCATCCGAACCACCACGATCGGCGGCACCACCGAGCGCGGCGAGTACCGACGCCGCGGTGGCTGCCCCGATCCCCGGGACCGCGGTGATCTCCGCGACGGTCGCCTGCCGGATCCGGGCCAGCGAACCGAAGTGGGTGACCAGGGCCTTGCGTCGCGCTTCCCCGAGGCCACGTACCGTGTCCAGCGCCGACGCGGTCATCCGCTTGGACCGCTTGCTGCGGTGATACGCAATCGCGAAACGGTGCGCTTCATCCCGGACGCGTTGCAGCAGATACAACCCTTCACTGTTGCGGGGCAGGATCACCGGATCGGCGGTGCCCGGCACCCAGATCTCTTCCATCCGCTTGGCCAGACCGATCACCGCCACATCGCTGACCCCGAGTTCATCGAGCACCAGTTGCGCGGCGTTGACCTGTGGCGCACCCCCGTCCACGACGTAGAGGTTGGGTGGATAGGCGAACCGGCGAGCTTTGGCGACGGCCGCCGGGGCAGACGGTCCCGGGGAGCCCACCGGTTCGACGGGTCCGGTCGGTCCGGTTAGTTCAGCGAATTCGGCCGCTCCGGTGTCTTCGACGTGGCGCTGGAAACGGCGCCGGGTGACCTCAGCGATCGACGCGACATCGTCGGATCGGCCATCCCCGGCCGCTTCCCGGATGGCGAAGTGTCGGTAGTCGGACTTCCGCGGCAGTCCGTCTTCGAACACGACCAGGGATCCGACCACGTCGGTGCCCTGCACGTGACTAATGTCCACGCATTCGATTCGCAACGGTGCATCCGCGAGGCCGAGTGACTCCTGGATGTTCTGCAGTGCAGCCGATCTCGCGGTGAAGTCCCCGGCGCGCTTCATCTTGTGCTGCTGGAGCGATTCCTGGGCGTTACGGCGCACCGTCTCGGCGAGAGCATGCTTGTCGCCGCGGCGGGCAACCCGCAGATCTACCCGGGAACCGCGCAGCCCAGAAAGCCAATCACTGAGTTCACCGGCGTTGGGCGGCAGACAGGGAACCAAAACCTCACGAGGCACCGGATTGCTGGATTCATCTGCGACACTACTCAGTTCAGCCTGCGCGCTGTAGAACTGGTCCCCGTAAAATTGAGTGAGGAACTGTTCGACCAGCCTCTCCTGACCGGAGTCGCCCGGAGTGCCGGGTTTCTCGACGACCCAGCCCCGCTGGCCGCGGACCCGGCCGCCACGGACGTGAAAAACCTGCACCGCCGCTTCCAAATCGTCCTCGGCGAATGCGACGACATCGGCATCGGTTCCATCGCCGAGGACGACCGCCTGTTTCTCGAGCACCCGCCTGAGGGCGCCGAGATCGTCGCGCAACCGGGCCGCACGTTCGAAGTCCAGATCGGCGGCAGCGGAGTTCATCCGTCGCTCGAGATCGCGGGCGAACCTTTCGGTCCGCCCCGAAAGAAAGTCGCAGAAATCAGTCACGATCTTTCGGTGCTCCTCGGCACTGACCCGACCGATACAGGGGGCCGAACACTTGTCGATGTAGCCGAGCAGACAGGGGCGATCGATTTGACTGTGCCGCTTGAATACTCCGCCCGAACACGTCCGGGCCGGGAATACCCGGGTCAGCAGATCGAGGGTCTCGCGGATCGCCCAGGCGTGTGAGTAAGGCCCAAAGTAGCGCACTCCCTTGCGTTGGGGGCCTCGGTAGACCATCAGTCGAGGGAATTCCTCACCCAGGGTCACGGCCAGCATCGGATAGGACTTGTCGTCGCGGTAACGGACGTTGAACCGCGGGTCGAATTCCTTGATCCAGTTGTACTCCAACTGCAGCGCCTCGACCTCGGTGTTCACCACCGTCCACTCCACCTTCGCGGCGGTGGTAACCAGTTGCCTGGTACGGGGGTGCAGGCTGGCGATATCAGCGAAGTACGACGTCAGGCGGCTACGCAGATTCTTCGCCTTACCGACGTAGATGACCCTGTCGCGGGGGTCCCGAAACCGGTAGACACCGGGCTCGACCGGTATCGACCCGGGCACCGGGCGGTACGTCGCGGGATCGGGCACCCTTCGTAGGCTAGTACCGGGAACTGATCCTCAACCCCGCCGCTCTACCGGTAGCGGCTCATCAGACCGCGGACGGTGTCCATCGCAGCCACCGCGCGCTCCTGGTCCAGGGATTGGATGGCCACCACCGGGATGTACTCGTTGTGCTCCAAATCAACCCGGGCCCAGCGCTTGCCCGGCGGAAAGGAGACGTCGATGACCTGGTCCCACGGAATCAACCGATAGCCCAGCACGTTTCGAACCGCCAGACCCGCCGCTCCCGCCTTCAGCCGCGGCCGGGTCAGCAACAGCACACCGCCAGCCAATGCCGCAGCTAGGCCCGCCATCGCGAATTGGTCAGCCGTCCGCAGGAACGCGCCGGTGGAATTCTCCTGCGACACGATCGCCACGGTGAGCCCGGCCACCACGATCACGGCGGCTACGCCATAGGCGATGGACGGCATCTTCCTCGGCGCGAACTCTGCGTCCCAGTCGGGGCTGGGCTTGGATTCGGTCATGCCCCGCGCAGGTTGCGCAATGTCAGCGCGGTGGACAGCGCCGCCGTGGTGGCCTGGGCACCCTTGTCCTCGATCGAGTCAGGCAACCCCGCTCGATCGATCGCCTGCTGCTCGTTTTCGGTGGTCAGCACACCGTTGGCCACCGGAGTGGATTCATCCAGTGAGACCCTGGTCAGTCCTTGAGTCACCGCGTCGCAGACATAGTCGAAATGCGGCGTCTGGCCGCGGATCACGACGCCCAGTGCGACCACCGCATCGTGGCTGCGAGCTAATTCCTGGGCGACGACCGGGATCTCGATGGCACCGTGCACCCGCACCACGGTGGGTTCGGCGATACCACAAACAGCTGCCACCCTGCGGGCGCCTTCGAGCAACGCGTCACAGATATGGGCGTGCCAGGTGCTGACGACGATTGCCAGTGCGACTTCAGAAGCATCCATGCTCACAACGGCGGGAATCCCGTCAGCCCCACTCACCGCACCCTGCCCAGACCGTCGTAGTCGTCCAGTCCGGTCAGTTCGTGGCCCATCCGGTCGCGCTTGGTCTTGAGGTAGCGGATGTTTTCGGCGTTGGCCCGCACCGGCAGTGCCACGCGCTCGATGATGTGCAGGCCGTAACCGTCCAGTCCGACCCGTTTCGCCGGGTTGTTGGTGAGCAGTCGCATGGACCGCACGCCCAGATCGACGAGGATCTGCGCGCCGATCCCGTAGTCGCGGGCATCAGCGGGCAGTCCGAGTTCAAGATTGGCGTCGACAGTGTCCGAGCCGGCGTCCTGAAGCTGATAGGCCTGCAGTTTGTGCATCAGCCCGATGCCGCGGCCTTCGTGGCCGCGCATGTAGAGCACCACCCCGCGACCCTCGGCCGCCACCATGTCCATGGCGGCGTCGAGTTGCGGGCCGCAGTCGCAGCGCCGCGAGCCGAACACATCGCCGGTGAGGCACTCGGAGTGCACTCGGACCAGCACGTCCTGACCGTCGTTCTGCGGCCCGGCCACATCCCCTCGCACCAGGGCGACATGCTCGATCTCGTCGTAGATATTGCGGTAACCGACCGCACGGAACTCGCCGTGCCGGGTCGGGATCCGCGCCTCGACGACGCGTTCGACGTGTTTCTCGTGCCTGCGTCGCCACGCGATCAGGTCGGCGATGGAGATCAGGGCCAGTCCGTGCTCATCGGCGAAGATCCGCAACTCATCAGTTTGGGCCATGGCGCCCTCGTCCTTTTGGCTGACGATTTCGCAAATCGCCCCGGCCGGTCGAAGGCCCGCCATCCGGGCCAGGTCCACGGCCGCCTCGGTATGCCCCGGCCGGCGCAACACCCCGCCGGCCTTGGCTCGCAACGGCACTACGTGGCCCGGCTTGGTGAAATTCTCAGCGATGCTCGCCGGGTCAGCCAGCAGCCGCATGGTGGTGGCCCGGTCCGATGCCGAAATCCCGGTTCCGACACCCTCTCTGGCGTCGACGGTGACGGTATAGGCGGTGCCGTGCTTGTCCTGATTGACCGCATACATCGGCAGCAGGCCCAATCGGTCGCAGATATCGCCGTCCAGTGGCACACACAGATATCCGGAGGTGTAGCGGACCATGAAGGCAACCAGTTCGGGAGTGGCCTTCTCGGCGGCGAAGATCAGATCACCCTCGTTTTCCCGGTCCTCATCGTCGATGACGACAACGGCTTTCCCCGCCGCGATGTCGGCTACCGCCCTCTCGACGGTGTCCAGTCTCGTCATCGTCTGCCGCCCTGCTCAGTAATACCCGATTGAATGCTCGATCAGTATGAACCACCCGGTGGAACTCGATCTAACGACGCTCACCGAGCAGTCGTTCGACATATTTCGCGATCACATCGACCTCGAGGTTGACCGTTGTGCCCACTACCGCGTGCCCCAGGGTGGTCAGCGCGAGCGTGGTGGGGATCAGCGACACCTCGAACCAGTCGCTGCTCCGGGCATCGACCCCGAGGGCCGAAACCGTCAGCGAAATACCGTCGACCGTGATCGAGCCCTTCTCGACCACGTACCGGGAAATCCCCGATGGAAGCCCAATGCGGACCACGTCCCAGTGCTGCGAGGGCGCGCGGGAAATCACTGTTCCGGTGCCGTCCACATGGCCCTGCACGATGTGTCCACCCAATCGACTGTTGAGCGCCGCGGCTCGCTCCAGATTGACCCGGCTGCCCGATGTCAGCGCGGCCAGGCTCGACCGGTTCAGAGTCTCGGCCATCACATCGGCGCTGAACCGCCCATCCGGGAGCACGTCAACGACGGTCAGGCACACGCCGTTGACCGCAATGGAGTCGCCATGGCCGGCATCAGAGGTGACCACCGGTCCGCTAATGATCAGCCGCGTCGAGTCGCCGAGATCCTGCTGTTCGACGATCTCGCCGAGTTCCTCCACGATTCCGGTGAACATTCAATCAATCTAGCTGGCCGCCTAGCCCACCTCATCGAGACGCTTCTCACCGTGGAAGGCGGCGGCCGAATTGTCATTGAAGTTGCCAACCCGCCGATAGCCGGCAGACTCGTAGAACGCCTGGGCGTGGGGTTGGCGCGATCCGGTGTCCAGCCGGGCGATCCGGTAGCCCAGATCGCGGGCGGCATCCTCCAGGGCGGCCAGCAGCGCTCGGGCCACTCCGAGGCGGCGGGCCTGTGGGATGACGTACATCCGCTTGATCTCGCACGCCCCGTCCGGCAATCGCTTGATGCCTCCCCCGCACACCGGTACGCCGCAGCGATAGCCCACCAGGTACGTCCCGCCCGGTGGTCCGAGTTCGGCCGGGCCCGCCTTCGGCATGCCGGGCGCGGTGAGGTCCAGGCCGTCGTACAGTTCGCGCATCTCATCGACCATGGCGGCGATCAGGACGGCGGCGTCGCCGTCACCCGCCTCGGCCCGCAGAAATTCCAGGTCACTGCCCATTCACCTACTCATACCGATCCGGTTACGCCGACACAACCCCGGCCTCGCCGCCGGGGTTCGGGTGATGCGACCCACTACGATGCAGTTATGTCGACGTATCGCCGCATTTTTGCCATGCTCGCCGCGTTCCTCGCCGCCGCCCTAGTGGTTTCGGGCTGCTCAAGGGAATCTTCCGATCCACTGCCGGAGGCCGCGGGGCTGTTGCAGCAGTCCATTCAGACGACCACCGCACTCAAGAGCGCCCACCTCGAGATCGTCGTCAACGGCACAATCGACGGACTGCCGGTCAAGTCGCTCTCCGGCGACCTGACCAACGTGCCGGCCGTAGCCATCAAGGGCAACTCAACGATCGCCATGGGCGGCTCCGAGGTCGACATCGAACTGGTAGTCCTCGACGGGACGCTCTATGCGGCCCTCACCCCGAATAGCTGGCTGGACATGGGACCCGCAGTCGAGGTCTATGACCCGTCGGTGATCCTGAACCCCGACGCCGGCCTGGCCAACATGCTCACGAATCTCACCGACGCCAAGGCGGCGGCCTTCGAGACCATCGGCGGCGTAGAGACCGTCAAGATCACCGGTACGGTCCGCGCCGACGCCGTCAACAAGCTCATCCCCCAACTGAAGGCGAGCGCTTTAGTGCCCGCTACGGTGTGGATCGAGAAGAACGCCCCGCACCAACTGGTGCAGGCGCAGGTCGACCAGAGCACGGGCAACAGCGTCCAGTTGACCCTGTCCGAGTGGGACAAGCCGGTCACCGTGACCAAGCCCGCGATGTGATGTCCAAGGCGCCCACCTCCCTCGCCGAGCAGTTTCAGGGCACCGGCCACAGCCGCCGGATCGCCATCGGCGCGGGCAGCCTCGCAGTGCTGCTCGGCGCGTTGGACACCTATGTCGTCATCACGATCATGGTCGACATCATGGGTTCGATCGGGATCCCGATCAACAAGATCCAGCAGGTCACACCGATCATCACGTGGTATCTGCTCGGCTATATCGCCGCGATGCCGCTTCTTGGCCGACTCTCCGATCGATTCGGCCGCAAACTGGTTCTGCAACTGAGCCTGGCCGGTTTCGCCGTCGGCTCGGTGGTGACCGCACTGTCGTCAGACCTCACCACGATGGTCATCGGTCGCCTCATTCAGGGTCTCGCCAGCGGCGCCCTGTTACCGGTGACGCTGGCCCTGGCCGCCGACCTGTGGGCCGCCCGGAATCGGGCCGCCGTTCTCGGTGGGATCGGCGCCGCTCAAGAGTTGGGCAGCGTGCTCGGCCCGCTCTACGGCATCGGCGTGGTCTGGCTGCTCAACCCGATTTTGGCCGACCCGTGGCGCGGGGTGTTCTGGGTCAACGTGCCGCTGACCCTGATCGCGATGGTGTTGATTCATATCAGCCTGCCTGCCCACAAACGCAGCGCCGAACCGGAACGCGTCGACGTGGTGGGTGGAGTCCTGCTGGCGATCGCGCTCGGCCTGGCGGTCTGGGCACTGTACAACCCGAATCCTGACGGCAAGCAAGTGCTGCCGAGCTATGGCCTGCCGATGTTGGGCGGCGCCGCGCTGGTCGCGATCGCGTTCGTCGTGTGGGAACGGTTCGCCAAAACCCGGCTCATCGAACCGCGCGGCGTGCGGGGGATTCCGTTCCTGGCGGCGCTGGGCACCTCGACATGCGCCGGTGCCGCCCTGATGGTGACGCTGGTCAATGTCGAACTATTCGGCCAGGGCGTGCTGGGCAAGGACCAGATCGGCGCGGCGTTTCTGCTGCTGCACTTCCTCGTCGCGCTCCCGATCGGCGCACTGCTGGGCGGCTGGCTGGCCACCCGCTACAGCGACCGGCCCGTTGCCGTTACCGGCATGCTCATTTCGGCCTTCGCCTACTGGCTGGTGTCCAAGTGGGGCCTGGACGTCCTGTCAGCCCGCCACCAGATCGGGCCGGTCTCGTTGCCGGCCTTCGACACCGACCTGGCCCTAGCCGGCATCGGGCTCGGCCTGGTGATCGGCCCACTGACCTCGGCCGCGTTACGGGTCGTGCCGGCCGCGCAGCACGGAATCGCCTCGTCGCTGGTGGTGGTGTCTCGAATGACCGGCATGCTGATCGGAGTCGCCGCCTTGAGCGCCTGGGGTCTCTACCGGTTCAACCAGATCCTGGCGACGCTGCCGAGCGTGCCGGCCGACACGCTGGCGGCCAAGGTCGCCGGCGAGGCCCTTCGCTACCGCACCGCCTTCGCTATGCAGTATGGCTCGATCTTCTTCATCACCATGATCGTGTGCCTGGCCGGCGCCGTCTTCGCACTGTTCATCGCTCGGCGCGACCTTTACGCCGCCGATGACGAATCCACGTTCGATCACAGCACCGCGAATCCGCCTGACACCGCATCAGATCTACTTCTCGATCGGTAACGTCGCGCACATGCGAGCCACAGCATGTTGACCGCGGCGATGCGCGATCTGCAGTGGCGTAAGCGCCGGTTCGCCATCGCGATCATCGGGACCGGGTTGGTCTTCGCGATGACCCTGGTTCTCACCGGCCTCGCCAATGGCTTCCGGGTCGAGGCCACTCGCACCGTGGACTCGCTGCAGGTGGATGCATTCCTGGTCAAGTCCGGCGCCACCGGGCCATTCCTGGGGTCCGCGGCGTTTCCTGCCACCGCGCTGAAACCCCCGGGAGTGAGCAGTGCCGCGCCGCTTGTCTACGGAAACACGGCGTCGCTTACTTACGGCAGCGCGGCGCCGCTCGTCTACGGAAGCGCGACGATGCCGGACGGAGACTCCGCGCGCAGCGTCAATGTGTTTGGCGCACCCGAAGGCGGCCCCGGCATTCCGGTATTGACCGACGGACGAACGCCGTCGGCCACCAACGAGGTTGCGGTATCGGACCGGATGGGCGAACGAATCGGCGATACTGTGGAAATCGGTTCGTTACCGCTGAAAATTGTTGGTGTCGTCGATGATTCGACGGCACTCGGCGGACAGTCCAACATCTTTCTCACCACGGCGGGCGCGCAGAAACTACTGTTCTCCGGTCAATCACTGATCACCTCGATGGGCCTGCGCGGCACACCCGGCGATCTACCGGACGGCTTCCGAATCGTTGACCGCGCCGGTGCGATCGACGACCTCCTGCGCGCCCTCAGCGGTGCGCGGCAGGCGATGACACTGATGGCCGGGCTGCTCTGGGTGGTCGCGGCCTTGATCGTCGGATCGATGATTTACATGTCTGCGCTGGAACGCACCCGCGACTTCGCGGTATTCAAGGCAGTCGGGGTGCCGACCCGGTCCATTTTGGCCGGACTCGCCACGCAGGCCGTTATCGTTGCCGTTCTTGCGGCACTACTCGGGGGTATCCTGTCGGTGTTGCTCGGACCGCTGTTCCCGATGCGGGTGGACATTCCCCGGATCGCGTTCCTGCTGCTTCCCGTGGTCGCGATCACCATCGGAGTTCTCGCCAGCCTGGCCGGGCTGCGCCGTGCTGTCACCGTGGATCCCGCACTCGCGTTCGGAGGGCCCTGAGACGATGGCTGACCTGCGGATAAAAGACCTCGTAGTGGAGTACTCGGGCAGCCAGGAGACGGTGCGCCCGATCGACGGACTGAGCCTGGACGTCCCCGCGGGCTCGCTGGCAATCCTGCTGGGGCCCAGCGGATGCGGGAAGACCACCCTGCTGTCCTGCCTCGGCGGGATTCTGCGACCGACCGCCGGCCGCATCGAGTTCGGCGACATCGACCTGAGCGCACTGGATACGAACGCATTGTCCGACTATCGACGCAACACCGTCGGGATCGTGTTTCAGGCCTTCAATCTGGTACCCAGCCTGACCGCCCTGGAGAACGTGATGGTGCCGTTGCGGGCGGCCCGGGTACCCCGACCGCAGGCTCGAGAACGGGCCGAGGAATTGCTGGCCCGAGTCGGCCTGAAACACCGGATGTCGCACCGGCCCGGTGACCTCAGTGGCGGACAGCAGCAGCGAGTCGCCGTCGCCCGGGCGATCGCACTTGATCCACCACTGCTGATCGCCGACGAGCCGACGGCGCATCTGGACTACATCCAGGTCGAGGAAGTCCTCACATTGATCCGTGACCTGGCCGCCGGGGAACGGGTGGTGGTGGTGGCCACTCATGACACCAGGATGCTTCCACTGGCCGATCGAGTAGTGGAACTGGTGCCACATACCGACGCCGACGAGCACGAGCCCGAGACCGTCATCCTGAAAGCCGGTGAGACGCTCTTCGAGCAGGGCACGATGGGCAACTCCATCTACGTGGTATCCAGCGGGGAGATCGAGCTGATTCGCGAGCTGAGCCGTGGCGGCGGGGAAGTCCTCAAGGTCGCCGGGACGGACGACTACTTCGGGGAGATGGGGCCGTTGTTCGCCCTGCCCCGGTCGGCGACCGCACGCGCCCGGACCGACGCCACCGTTGTCGGCTACTCGGTACAGAGTTTCCGGGAATTGCTGGGTACCAGCGGATCCAGGGATCTGATCCAACACCGGGCTTTGCGCGGGGACTGACCCGATCAGTCCGGCGCCACCAGGCTGAGCAGCAGATCCGGCCCGATCGACTGAACCCCGTCGAAGTGCCATCGTAAGCCGTCGCCGATGCCGCTGACCCCGACGTCGTGCACCGCGCCGAACGGTCCACCGAGCAGTACCGGTGCAATGTACGCGAGGATTCGATCTACCAGACCGGCCCGCAGAAATACACCGGCAAGCGTGGGGCCGCCTTCCAACAGGACGTCGGTTCGCCCGGACAGCGCCTTGATCACCTCGCGTGGGTCGCGGGTGCGCAATGTCATGGTGGGCGAATCATCGCTGAGTACTGCCGAATCCGGGGGCACCTCACGTTCACCGACGACCACTCGAAGCGGTTGCCGTGGTGCGAGAACACCGTTCGGGAGTCGGGCGGTCAGGCTCGGGTTGTCGGCGAGTACGGTGCCGGTGCCCACCACGACGGCGTCAGCGGCCGCTCGGCGGCGATGCACATCGGCGCGCGCTGCTTCGCCGGTGATCCACTGCGAGGAACCATCCGCGGCGGCGCTTCGCCCGTCGATACTGGCGGCGAATTTCCAGGTGACGTGCGGCAGGCCGGTGCGCTGTTTATGCAACCACTCCCGCAGCGAGTCCCCGGCAACATCCTGGGCACCCACACCGCCGGTCACTGCCACGCCCGCGTCGCGCAACCGTTCCGCACCCCCGGCCGCGACCGGGTCGGGGTCGGCGACGGCGTAGACCACCGCGGCGACGTTCGCCTCGATAAGGGCATCGACGCAGGGCGGGGTGCGACCGTGATGGTTGCACGGTTCCAGGGTCACCACGAGCGTTGCGTCCCTCCCGCGCTCCCCCGCTGCCCGCAAGGCCACCACCTCGGCGTGCGCACCCCCGGCCGGTTCGGTCGCTCCCACTGCGACGACATCGCCGTCGGCGTTCAAAATCACCGCGCCCACCGGGGGATTCGGATAGGTCGATCCCTTCACTCGCCCGGCCTGCTCGGCAGCCAGTTCCATGGCGGCTGAAATCTGTGCGACCGAGGGCTGCGCGGGTGAGCTCACGGCAGTAGGTGCGGCGAGGCGAGACCGGCCTGGCGGCGCAGAGCCTCGAGAGCGACCGAGGGATCGGCCGCGCCGTAAATCGCGGAGCCCGCCACGAAGCAGTCCACCCCCGCCTGCGCCGCGGCCTCGATGGTGTCGGCATTGATGCCGCCGTCTATCTCGATGAGAATCCTCAACTCCCCGGAGTCGACTATTCGCCGCACCGCGGCCACTTTGGTCAGGACCTCCGCGATGAAACTCTGGCCACCGAAGCCGGGTTCTACTGACATCACCAGCAGCGTGTCGAAATCGCGCAAAATCTGCAGGTAGGGCTCCAGCGCAGTGCCAGGCTTGATCGCCAAACCGGCTTTGGCTCCCGCGGCGCGGATATCACGGGCCACCGAGACCGGATCGTCGGTCGCCTCGGCATGGAAGGTCACGTTGTAGGCACCCGCCTCGGCGTAGCCGGGTGCCCAGCGGCCCGGATCATCGATCATCAGATGACAGTCCATTGGGATGTCGGTCACCTTGAGCAGGCTCTCAACCACCGGCAGGCCCAGCGTCAGGTTCGGCACGAAATGCGCGTCCATCACGTCGACGTGCAGCCAGTCGGCACCGTCGACGGCGGCGATCTCCTGCGCCAGTCGGGCGAAGTCGGCGGAAAGTATCGACGGTGCGATCATCGGCCGGGCGGATTCTGCCATGGCTGTCACTGTAAAGCGTTTTGCCTAGGACGCTTTGCGAAGTGCGGCGGCGAACATCGCGTCGGTTCCGTGCCGATGCGGCCACAGTTGCACGTACGGTCCGGGACCGAGGCCGTCGTGCTCCCCTCCCCCGAGTTCGGGGCCGAACAGCCCGCGGGTATCCAAAGCGCTCACCGGGTGGCGCCGAAGTGCGTCGGAGACCACACCGACGGTTTCCACCAGATGCGGAGAACAGGTCGCGTACAGCACCACGCCGCCCGGTCGGGTCAGGTTGATCGCCGAAGCCAGCAGCTCACGCTGCAGCTTTGCCAGCGTCGACACATCGGCGGGGGTTCGACGCCAGCGAGCCTCGGGCCGGCGACGCAAGGCACCCAACCCGGTGCAGGGCACGTCGACGAGAACACGGTCGAAGCCGTCGGCGGGCAGTGGTGGCTCGCGGCCATCGGCCCGCAGGAGCGGCACTGTCAGCCCGCGAATGTTGTGCTCGACCAACTCGGCGCGGCGGGCGTTGGGCTCGACTGCGGTCAACACGGCGCCGCGCTGCGCCGCAATAGCTCCGATCAGCGCCGTCTTACCACCCGGCCCGGCACACAGGTCCAGCCAGCGGCCGGTGTCCTCGCCGATCAGCGGCGCGAGGGTAAGCGCCCGGGCCACCAACTGACTGCCCTCATCCTGAACGAGTGCCTCGCCGTCTCGGATCGGCGCCAACCGGCCCGGATCGCCCCCGTCCAAGTACACCGCGTAAGGCGAGTAGTGGCCAACCTCACCGCCGACCGCTTCGGCCAATTCGGCGGCGGTGCGTACGCCCGGCCGGGTGGCGAGGTGCACGAGCGGACGAGCGTCGTCGGCACTAAGGGCAACATCGAGTTCACCCGCATCCGCGCCGAGCGCGTCGGCGAAGGCCTGCGCGATCCACCGGGGATGGGCGTGCACGAACGCCGCGTGCCCGACAGGGTCGGTGGCCACGGCCGGAGCCAGTTCGGCTGACCAGGACTGTTCATCACGTTTGGAGATGGTCCGCAGCACCCCATTTACGAAACCCGCTCGCACCGAATCGAATTCAATTCCAGCCTGCTCGACGGTGGTTGACACCGCGGCATGCGGGGCGACATTCGTCCGCAGCAGTTGATAGGTGCCCAGCCGCAGTAGGTCCAGTAGCACCGAGTCAATCTGGTCGATCGGCCGGCCGGCCGCCGCGGCGATGACAGCGTCGAGCAATCCGCGCGTGCGGCAGGTGCCGTAGGTCAACTCGGTTGCGAACGCCGCGTCCCGGCCGGTGATACGTCGCTCAGCGAGCAGAGCGGGCAGTGCGAGGTTGGCGTAGGCATCGCGCTCGGAGACCGCCCGCAGCACGTCGAACGCAGCGCGCCGCGCCGGATCCAGTTCCTCCCGGCGCGGGCGTCTTCCGGTGCCCCCGCTGGTGTCCGGGCCCGGTCGCTGATTCACGATGCCCGGGTCCCAGTGGCCAGGCGTGCCCCTCGCGCCCAGTCCGCCGCGGACATCGGCTTCTTCCCGGGTGGCTGGATCTGCTTGAGTTGGACCGGATCGGATCCTGTTCCGATCAACACCCGGGTCCGTTCGGTCGCGATGATGCCGGGCGCCATCGGTTCTCCAGACTTGTAGACCACGACCGGACCAACCTTGATGCGCATATCACCGATCATCGTCCAGGCTCCCGGATGCGGTGTCATCGCCCTGATCTGCCGGTCGATGATGTGAGCGGGCAGGTCCCATCGGATTCGGGCTTGCTCTACCGAAACCTTGGGCGCCGCACTCACCCCTTCGGTCAACTGCGGGACCGGGGTCAGGGATCCCTCGGCAATACCGTCCATGGTGGCTTCCAACAGGACCCCACCCGACACTGCCAGCCGGTCAAGGAGGTCTCCCGCGGTGTCAGCCTGCCGGATGGCCTCGGTGACCACCCCGAATATCGGTCCGGTATCCAGGGTCGGCTCGATCATGAACGTCGTTGCACCAGTAGCGGTGTCACCGGCCGCGATGGCCGCCTGCACCGGTGCGGCGCCGCGCCAGGCCGGCAGTAGCGAGAAGTGCAGATTGACCCACCCATGCGCCGGAATGGCGAGCAATTCCGCGCCGAGTAGTGATCCGTAGGCCACCACGGCGCAACCTTCGGGCGCGATCTCGATCAGCTCCTCGATGAACTCAGGTGAATTCGGCCGCGCCGGACGCAACACCGCGATGCCGGCGTCAAGTGCCAGTTGCGCCACCGGGGAGGGTGTCGGCTTGCCCCGCCGGCTCGTCGCAGCGTCCGGGCGGGTCAGCACAGCGACGACATCGTGGCGCGGGGAGTCGATCAACCGCTGCAGCGACGGCAAAGCAGGTGCGGGTGTGCCGGCGAACACGATTCGCATTCAGGCCATCAACTGTTCGCTCATCGGGGCACCTGATAGAACTCGCGCTCGGAGACCCCGGCCATGCCCGCAACGAACATCCACGGGATGGTGGTCCGCAACCGGTTAACGGTGGCCACGGAATCGTTGTAGTACTGGCGGGCGAAGGCGAGCTTGTCCTCGGTGTCGGCAAGGTTCTGCTGCAGATTCAGGAAGTTGTTCGACGAGTTCAGTTGCGGGTAGGTCTGCCCCAACGCCAACACCTGCCCGACTGCGGTGTCGAACTCCCGTTCCGCGGAACTGCGCTGGGTCACCGACTTTCCTGAGGTGGCGGCGGTCAGTGCGGTCTGCGCGTCCGCGATGTGGGTCAGGACGGCCTTTTCGTGGCTGGCAAAACTGCCGACTGTGGCCACCAGACTCGGGATCAAGGCTGCCCGCCGGGTGAGTTGCACATCAATTCCGCCGAGGGCCTCGTCGACCTGCACATCGGCGGCACGAAGCCTGTTGTGGCCGAGCACGAATCCGATCAACACCGCCACTGCGATCACCAACGCCACAATCAGCGCAAAGGTCACCATGAACCGCCTCCTCCTCCGCCGCCCCCACCGCCGCCCCCTCCGCCGCCGCCGCCACCGCCGCCACCGCTTGATGACGATGACTGCGACGCGGTGTAGGCGCCGATCGACGATGACAGTGCCGACTCGAAGCTGTCGAAACTAGCATCCCCCGACGCCAACGAGCTCCCGCCGGTACCCGACGACGAGTGGTACCAGCCGGGCTGCGGGGGTACCTGTCCAGTGGCTGCCTGGTACTTCGCCGCCCACAACGCGGCGGTACCGCCGGCGATCGCGAACGGAATGTAAGCGGTATAGAGATCCTTGCGGGCAGAGAAGTCGAAGCGCGACTCCGCGGAATCGGTGGCCAGCATGCGGTGGAAACCGCCGACCTCCGACCACAGTTGCCGGCCGGCAGGAGTACGGCGGGTGCCGACTCCGCTACGCCAGGCCAGCAGCGACACCAGGAAGAACGCAGCAAAAGGCAGCCCCCACAGAGTGATGGGGAACCCGCTGCGCACAAAACCGAGGAAGGCCAAAACCAGAGCGGCGATGTTGAAGAACCGAAACAGGAGTTCGCTGCGTCGTTTCACCAGGAGGTTTGCGCCGAGTGCCCATTGCCTGACCCCGGCAGCCATAGCGGCTTTGGCGCTGGTGAGCTGTTGTCCCGCGGTGACGGAGCCGTCGGCCTTGAACTTTCGGCCCTGTTGCGTCAGTGCGAGTGCCTCGCCGACGGCCGCACTGACCGGATCGACCTCGGCCCATGCCCCCGGCCTGCCGACGCTGACCACGGTCCATTTCTGTTTCGCATCCTGGTTGAGTGAGAGCAGTCCCTGCTCTGCCAGGTAGAACATCGTGGCGGTCAGGCCTTCGGTCGGTACCTTCTCGGTGCGGATGTATTCGAACTGCACCGGCCCCAGGTCTTTCGGCGGCGCGTACCGCAGCGGAAACCCCGGCGTGGTTTCGACGGTGGTACGCCACAGCAGCAGCGCGCCCAGTCCGCCGGCCGCGGTGAGTCCAAGTAGCCCCAGCACCACCGGGACCGATCGACCCAGTACCGGATCCCACCGCAGTGACCACGGCAGTTCTGCGCGCGGCGGTGTCGGGATGTCGACAGCCGCCCGCAGGGTGATGGGAGTTCGTGGTGCAAGATCGGTTGCCGACAACCGCACCGTGGCACCCTCGATCGTCAGGCCGTCACATTCACGGCCCACACCGGTGCCGATCGAACATTGCGCACCGGTCAGCCGACCCGGCGCCGACAGAGAGATCTCGGCGCGGTCGATCTGGTTGCTCCAGCCCGGAGCGATGACGTTCCAATAGAACACCGAGGCCGCCACCGGGTCACCGGTCGAGGATGCGAAGTCCTTCTCGGCGCCGATGCTGCCTGGATCGAGTGCTCCGGCGATGCTGTAGCGGATCCGGTAGACATGCCTGCCCGGCGTTACGAAACTGTCCGGATCGCCGATCTTGGCCACCAGAAATCGGTCATTGTCTTGCCACTGAAGTTGAAAGGGAACCGAAGCACCGTCGAGGGAGATGTCCCTGACTTCAGGCACCTGCCGGATTCGGGAGTTGTTGGCATTACCGACATCCCAGAACCGGAAGATGCCGTGCCGCCCGTCGGGGAATTCGGCGGTAATGGTCTCCTCGGCCTCAAGGAGGCCATCGCGGTCGAGGGCGAAGTCCGCGCGCAGGACGGAGAAGACCACCGGGTCGGTGCCGTTGGTGCCACCGGACGATGCGCCACCTAACGCCAGCGGCCACAGCAGGCCGACGAGGCTGAGCGCCACGGGGATCAGCCAAAAGACCCCCCGACCGATCGACTTCATCAGGACTCCCCCCGGTGGCGGTGGGCCTGATCCTAGTTCGGGCTCAGCCGATGTGCAGTGGGTCGATCTGGACCCGGACCGCGTCATGGTCGTGACGGGAACTGCTCGCCGCGATCGCCCGACGCAGCGATACGGCCAACGCCAGTCCCTCGTCGCGGGGCACGCGGATCAGCATGCGGATAACGTTGTCATCGGCGCCGGTTCCGGGCGGCCGTCGGACCCCGGGCGGAAGGTCGACGGGGCCCAGCAGATCGGCGTCCCCGGGCAATTCGGCCTGTCCCACCAGCGCGGCCACCGCCGCGGCGGTGCCGTCGACCGCGGCGATATGCACCGCCGGTGGCAACGCCACCGCGGTGCGCGCGGCGAGCTCAGCTTCGGCATGACCGACCGGATCCCACTTGATCAGGGCCTGGACGGTGGGGATCGCCGATTCGGCGACTACGACGACCGCCCCACCCTCGGCGCGGGAATGCACCTGCGCGGCCGCGGCCATCCAGCGCCGCAGGGTGTCCTCGGCAGCCCGCAGATCCTGCCGACCCAGCAGCGACCAACCGTCCAACAGCAGCGCCGCACCGTAACCACCGGGCGCCCGCGGCTCTGCACCCGGAGTGGCCACCACCAGAGCCGGTCCGGTGCCGATCTCGGTACGAATGGAGTCACCGGCCGAGGTGATGACGGTGACACCCGCGAACGCCCGGCCCAATTCCTCGGCGGTGCGGCGGGCGCCCACCACCACCGCGCGGATAGCCTCGGCACCACAGCGGCGACACTTCAGACCGACGTCGATGCGTCCACACCACCGGCACACGGCCCCGTCGGCATCGCGGTCAGACAGCGACAGCGGGCCCACACAGTGTCGGCATCGCGCGATGGTGCGGCAGCGCCCGCAGGCCACCGAGGGAACATATCCCCGACGCGGTACCTGGACGAGAACCGGAGTGCCGCGCTCCAGCGCGGTGCGCGCGGTGCGCAGCGCCACCGACGGCAACCGCGCGGTTCGCGCCGCCGGGTCGCGTTCCTCGGCGTTGCCGGTGTCATCGAGTGCGACAACGCGGGGTGCATCGGCGCGGACGACCGGCCGGGGCGCCACCAGATCGTGCGCCCAACCGGTTCCGACCAACGCCTGCGCCTCGGCGGTTCGAGAGTAGCCACCGATCAGGGCGGCGCAACGCAACTGGTGAGCACGCAGCATGGCGACCTCGCGAGCGTGCGGGTACGGCGCTCGCGGTTCGGCGAGGCTGTCGTCGCCGTCGTCCCACACGATCACCAGGCCGAGCTTGTGCACGGGCGCGAAAACGGCACTGCGCGTGCCGATAACCAAACGAGCCTGTCCACGCAACACCGACAACCACCGGCGGTATCGGGCCGACGGACCCAGTCCGGCAGCCAGTGCCACCACCGCGGACTCCTCGATCAACCCGGTGGCCACCGGTAGGAGCACATCGATATCCCGCTGATCGGGAACCACGATCAACACACCGAGACCGCCGCAGATCGCGGCGGCGGCAGCTTCGGCGAGGCGATCACACCAACGCTCGCCGGGCAACGCCTGCCACACCGCGCGCGCAGCGCGGCCGTCGCGCAGCGCCTCGAGAAACGTTGCGCCGCGGGTGTAGCGGCCCCACGCGGTTGAATCAACGGGTGCGACCAGCGGCAGCCCGATCGGCGACTGCCGAGCCTTCTCGGCCGTAGCGTGGCGCGGCGGAACTGCCAACCGCAACACATCGGGGCGGGTGCCGGCGTAACGGGCCGCGACTGCATCGATCAACCGCCGCACCTCCGGCGTGAGGACCGGCTCGGCGGAGATGACGCGGTCCAGCCATCCCAACTGGCCCACGTGGTCGGTGCCGGAGCGCCGTTCGAGCACGAACGCGTCGATGAGCCTGCCGTGAAAACGCACCCGGACCCGAACTCCGGGCTGCGCGTCATCGGATTGCTCGGCCGCCACCAGATAGTCGAACTCGCGGTCCAGGTGCGGCACCGACAGCATCGGCAGGACCCGCGCGACCGGCTCATGTGCGGCGGCGGGTCGGCCGGCCGTGCTCACCTGTTCAGTGCTACGAGGCGACAAGGCCGGTCGCGTAGAGGAAGATAAAGGCGTTAATGAGACCCATCACCGTCGCGGGCAGCGAGTCCACCAGGGAATCGCCGGACCTGAGGCGAACGACGACACCCCCGATCATCAGCAGGGTCAATCCACCCGAGGCGGCGACGACCAACGGCGGCAGCAGGTAGCCGAGCAGCAACCCCAGCGCGCCGAGGACCTCGAGGCTCCCGGTGAGCTTGCGAAACCTGATCAACCCATAACGCTCGAACTCGGTGACCATCGCGTTGGAGAACAGCACGGCGAGCCCGTAGTAGAGGAACAACACGATCGACAACGCTTTGGATGCCTGGTAGAGCGAGTTCATGATGTCGTCGGTTCCGATCCACTATGGTTGGACTGCACGACGTAACTCGGCAGTGAGGGCAGCACATGTCAACTTTCGCGATTTCCACCGCTCTCCAAGTCATTGTCGCACTCGGACTGCTCAACGTTTGGCTGGTCCGCTCGCGGACGGCGACGGCCTACCGCGGCGGCTCGGCGCAATCCCTCAAGGATGAGTTCGTCACCTACGGTCTGCCCGACTGGACGTTCTATCTCGTCGGTTTCCTCAAGGTGGGCTCGGCGATCCTGCTCATCCTCGGAATCTGGGTAACGTCGCCGGAGATCGTCCGGATTCCGGCGTTGGTCGTCGCCGGGTTAATGGTCGGCGCGCTGGCGATGCACGTGAAAGTCAAAGATCCGCTGACCAAGTCCGTGCCCGCCCTGCTGATGCTGCTGATGTGTATCGGGATTCTTCTGCTCCATCGGTGAGCCGCCTGCGTGCCCTCGCCGCACGCTCAGCTTCGCGTGCGCCGGAAGAAGAAGCCCGCCGTGATCAGCGCCTGCGACGCCGCGTAGACCCACCAGATCGGTAGCTCCAGAGCCTGGGAGCCGAGCACGAATTCCCCCACCCCGATCATCGCATCAGACACCGCGAAGAGCACCGCGCCGACTGCGGTCCACATCGTCGGGAGCCGGGCTAGCAGGGCGGCGCAGACCATCGCGACCAGCACCGTGATGTAGAGGGTGACCGGCAGCGTGACGGCCTCGGCCTGCAGCCTTGGCCACAATCGAGTCAACATTCCCACGCCGAGCACAACGACGACGGCCGCGGCGGCCAGTCGGATTTTTTCGTCCGTGCCCTCCCCCCGCATACCCGCAGGCGGCGCTGAACCCCGAAAAGTCAGTGGCAGCAGTGCGCCCAGGTAACACAGGTGGGCCACCAGAAACGCCGCCAATCCGCTGACGAACGCCGGCGTCCACCACGGAATGGCCAGGAAAAAATCCCCGACCGCCGAGAGCACCAGAGCGCACACCAGCCACCGGCGCTCCCGGGCTATCGGATGAAATACCGCGGCGACCGCGAACAGGATCGCCATTGAGGCCTTCGCCGCCGGTTGCGCCCAGAACCGGCCGGTCAATTCCCCACCAGCGGGTTCGCTCACCACGGTCACCATGAGAAACAATCCGTAACCCACCGCGGCGACAACCCCGGCTGCCCACCAGGCCCGCACCACACGCGTGGCACCTGCGTACCGTGTGCTGATGGCCCAATCCCCTGATAGACCGCCGGTAGACGACATCCTACAAAAGGTACTGGACGCGGTTCCCTTCCGACTGTCGGTCGCCAACGGAGTCGAGTCCGCCCGGCGCGGTCTGCGCGAGTTACCCCGGCGCTCAACGCATTCCGGGATCCGGGTCGCCGACCACGAGATCGATGGGCCCGCCGGAGCGATCCCGATCCGCGTCTACTGGCCCGACCGACAGTCCGGCGGGCGTGCGGACCCTGTCACGATGTTCTTCCACGGCGGTGGCTTCGCCCTCGGTGATCTCGACACCCACGACGTCACGGCTCGCGAGCACGCCGTTGGCGCCGGGTCGGTGGTGGTGTCGGTGGATTACCGCCTGGCGCCCGAGCATCCCCATCCCGCGGCGGTGGAGGATGCGTGGGCGGCCACCTGCTGGGTGGCTGCCAATGCCGAAAAGTTCGGTGCAGACCCCGCACGGCTCGCGGTCGCCGGCGACTCGGCCGGCGGCACTCTGGCGGCGGTCGTGGCCCAACTCGCCCGCGATGCGGTGCGGTCCGGTAGCGGACCGGGTGTGGTGTTCCAACTGCTGTGGTACCCATCAACGATGTGGGACACCGCACTGCCCTCCTTCGCGGAGAACGCCGAGGCGCCCGTGCTCGACAGCGCCGCCCTGGAGGCGTTCACCCACTGGTACGCCGGTCATCTCGATCTCACCGATCCGCCGGCCACCCTGGCCCCGGGCCGCGCAACCGACCTGTCGGGACTGCCGCCGACTTACGTGGCCGTTGCTGGTCATGACCCGCTCCGCGATGACGGCATCCGCTACGCCGAACTGCTCGCTCAGGCCGACGTCGAGGTGGAACTGCACCACGCGGCGACACTGGTGCACGGCTATCTGGGGTACTCCGGTGTGGTGCCGACGGCGACCGAGGCCACCGGTCGCGGACTGGCCGCCCTGCGGACCGCCTTGCATCGCTGAGCAGGGCTTGGCCGGTCAGGTGGCGAGAATCCGGTAACGTTTACCCGGTGGTCGACGACAGACCCGGGGACAGCACAGCACACTCAATTTGGAGGATCTCCACCATGACATCCGGTCACGCCACGCGCATCACCCGCATCTGTGCCGGCAGCCTCATTGGCGGCATCGCCCTGGCCGGCCTCGTCGCGCCGGTGGCGTCGGCGGCACCCGACTGCAGCCCCGCCGCGGTGGAGAACACCACGGACGCGATCGGTCAGCAGGCCCAGGACTACATGAACGCCAACCCCGAAGGCAACAAGGCGCTGATGACCGCGGCGTTGCAACCGCGGCCGCAGGCCGAGGCGACCCTGCGCGCCTATGCCAATTCCAATCCGCAGCAGTACGCCGATTTCAAGGCGATCCTGGCCCCGCTGGGGACTTTGCAGAGCCAGTGCGGCGTCCAGGTGGTCCCGGCGCAGTTCCAGTGGGCGTTCGACCAGTTCATCAACGGCTAGCGGCGTCAGACCCGCTGGTCCTCGCGTCGGTTAGACCGAATTCCGCAGATCCTCGACCTTGTCAAGTCGCTCCCACGGAAGATTCACGTCCGTGCGGCCGAAATGGCCGTATGCCGCGGTCTGCGCATAGATCGGCCGCAGTAGGTCGAGGTCCCGGACTATCGCGCCGGGCCGCAGGTCGAAGACGGCGGTGATGGCCTTCTCGATGCGCGCCGGGTCGACGGACTCAGAACCGAAGGTCTCCACGAACAGACCGACCGGAGCGGCCTTACCGATCGCGTAGGCCACCTGGACCTCGACCCTTTCGGCAAGTTCGGCCGCCACCACGTTCTTGGCCACCCAGCGCATCGCGTAGGCCGCCGAGCGATCCACCTTGGACGGATCCTTACCGGAGAACGCGCCACCGCCGTGCCGGGCCCAGCCACCGTAGGTGTCGACGATGATCTTGCGTCCGGTCAGTCCGGCGTCACCCATCGGGCCACCGACGACAAAATTTCCGGTCGGGTTGACCAGCAACCGGAAGTCGGAGACGTCGAGGGTCGCGTGGTCGAGGTCGGCGAGCACGCTGTCGACGACGTGCCGGCGGATGTCCGGGCCCAACTCCTGGGCCAGATCAATGCCGGCGGCATGCTGCGTCGAGAGAACGACGGTGTCCAACCGGATCGGAGTGCTGCCCGCGTACTGAATGGTGACCTGCGTCTTGCCGTCCGGTCGCAGGTAGTCCAGTGCTCCGTTCTTGCGGACCTCCGTCAACCTCCGGGCCAGCCGGTGCGCGAGTGCGATCGGCAGCGGCATCAATTCGGGCGTGTCACGAATCGCGTAGCCGAACATCAGGCCCTGATCGCCGGCGCCCTGGGCGTCCAGTGGGTCGACGGCGCCCTCCACTCGGGTTTCGTGCGCCTTGTCCACGCCCTGGCCGATATCCGGTGACTGACGGCCGATGCCGATGTTCACCCCGCAGGACTCCCCGTCGAAACCCTTCTCCGAGGAGTCGTAGCCGATCTCGAGGATCCTTGCTCGGACGGTGTCGGTGATGTCGGCGAACGCCTCCTTGGCCGAGGTGGTGACCTCTCCGACCACGTGCACCTGGCCGGTCGTGACCAGGGTCTCCACCGCGACCCGCGAGTGCGGGTCCTGGCTGAGCAGGGCGTCGAGCACCGAGTCGCTGATCGCGTCACAGATCTTGTCGGGGTGACCCTCGGTCACCGACTCGCTGGTGAACAGCCGAGCGTTATCGCTCACAGTGTCAATCCCCTTCGATACCGGCCGTGGAGCCGCGGGCGAAATGCTAGCTGGCGCCGGACCGCAGCAACGCAGCGACCGCGTCCACAATACGGCTCGCCATCAGAGTTTTGGACCCGTGCTCCAGTGCCGACTCGGTCCCGTCGGCGCCGAGGAGCCAGCCGTCGTTACTGTCAACTTCGAAGGCACGGCCGTCGCCGACCGCGTTGACCACCAACAGGTCGCAGGCCTTACGTCGCAGTTTCGCGCGGGCATGGAACAGCACGTCACCATCGGCATCGCCGGTCTCGGCGGCGAATCCGACGATCGCGCGCATTGCGGGCAGGCCGCCGTCGGCGCGTTGCCGCACAGCGCCGGCCAATACGTCATCGGTCCGGAGCAATTCGACCGTGGGAGAGGACTCGAGAGTCTTCTTGATCTTGCTGGCAGCCACGTGTGCGGGCCGGTAATCCGCCACCGCGGCGGCCATCACCAGGACGTGTGCGTCGGGGGCATGCTTGGACACCGACTCGTGCATCTGGGCGGCGGAGGTGACGCGCAGGACGTGCACACCGGCCGGATCCGACAGACCGGCGGTGTTGCCGGCGATCAGCGTGACCTCCGCGCCGCGCTGGGCCGCGACCCGCGCTACCGCATAGCCCTGCTTTCCGGAACTGCGGTTTCCGAGGAAGCGCACCGGATCCAGGGCCTCCCGGGTTCCGCCGGCTGTCACCAGCACCCTGGTGCCGCTGAGATCGTAAGGCAGGGCGTCGGGACGGGCCAGCAGCAGTTCCGCGAAAGTGACGATCTCATCGGGTTCGGGTAGGCGGCCCGCACCGGTATCGGCGCCGGTGAGCCGACCGGAGGCAGGCTCGAGCACGACCGACCGGCGGGATCGCAGGGTCATGACGTTGGCGACGGTCGCGGGGTGCTGCCACATCTCGGTGTGCATGGCAGGGGCGAAGAGCACCGGACATCGAGCGGTCAGCAGGGTTGCGGTCAACAGATCGTCGGCACGGCCGATGGCCGCGCGGGCGAGCAGATCAGCCGTCGCGGGAGCCACCACGACCAGGTCCGCCTGCTGACCAAGACGGACGTGCGGCACCTCCGGGACATCCTCGAAAACGCCCGTGCGCACCGGATGGCCGGACAGTGCCTCGAAGGTGGCCGCGCCGACAAACCGCAGTGCCGACTCGGTGGGAACCACTCGGACCTCATGGCCGGCCTCGCTGAGTTGACGCACCACCGAGCAAGCCTTGTAGGCCGCGATGCCGCCGGCGACTCCGACGATGATCCGCTTGGGGCTCATGGGCAACATCCGCGTTCGCCCCGGCTACTCGCCTTCGGTGTGTTCGAGAAGATCGCCGTGAATCTCTCGCAGAGCCAGCGACAGGGGCTTCTCCTGCAGGCCCGGCTCGACCAGCGGGCCCACGTACTCGAGGATGCCGTCGCCCAGTTGGTTGTAGTAGTCATTGATCTGTCGCGCACGTTTGGCCGCGTAGATCACCAGCGCGTACTTGCTCGAGACCCGGTCCAGCAGCTCGTCGATGGGCGGGTTGGTGATACCCAGCGGGGTGTCGTAGGCGCTGGCCGCGCCGGGGGCCGGGTCGTAATGATCCGAATTAGTAGTCACGTTGAGGCTCTCCTGGCGGATTGAGGGGGTTTCCCTGGGCGGGCCGCGGGACATTTTCCTACGGATGGTGCGGAACGTTCCCCTGGCGGGCGGAGCGGGACGTTCCCCTGGCGGTTAGCAGTGTGAGTCGGTGACCGGTGGCCACTTACGCCGACTACGACGTGTCCCTCACCAGCAAGGCTACCAATTCAGAGCAGGCAGATTCCAATCGGCTGTTGACCACCACCACGTCGAACTCGCCCTGGGCAGCCAGTTCAGCCTCCGCGGTGGCCAAGCGGCGGGCCATGACATCGGCGGTTTCGGTGCCACGGTCGGCCAATCGCTGTCGAAGTGCCTCTCGGCTAGGCGGTGCCAGAAACACGGTGACCGCCTCCGGTAGCGCTTTCTTTACTGCTCTCGCGCCGGCCAGATCCACCTCAATCAGGACCGGTTGACCGGACTTGGCGGCACGCTCGACGGGTTCCGCCAGCGTCCCGGATCGATGCAGTCCGCCGTGAATGTCGGCCCACTCCAACATGGCGCCGTCGTCAATGAGCCGTTGGAACCGCTCAGGCGTCACGAACCGATAGTCGACGCCGTCGGCCTCACCCGGGCGAGGCGCCCGAGTGGTCGCCGAGACGCTGAAGAACAACTCCGGCATTAGTTCGCGAAGACGACGCACGACCGTCGACTTGCCGACGGCAGAGGGACCGGACAGCACCAACACGCGACTACTCACCGCGTGCGGTTCGGGCGTATCGCCCACCCCGCCCGGCCCACCGCCGACATCCATCGGCCCGGTCAGTACCTGAACTGCTGTGGACCCAGCCTGCTCAGGAGAAGTCGAACTTCGCCAGCAGTGCCTTGCGCTGACGATCGCCAAGTCCCCGCAGGCGACGGGTCGGGGCGATCTCCAACTCGGTCATGATCTCCTGCGCCTTGACCTTGCCGACCTTAGGCAAAGCCTCGAGCAGAGCAGAGACCTTCATCTTGCCGAGCACCTCGTTGGTCTCAGCGTCCTTGAGCACCTGCTGCAGATCGGTGCCGCCACGCTTGAGTCGTTCCTTGAGTTCCGCTCGGATCTTTCGGGCTGCAGCGGCCTTTTGCAATGCGGCCGCGCGCTGCTCATCTGTCAATTGGGGAAGGGCCACGGGTTCCTCCGTCTCATCACCATCATTGTTTCGTGCCTGGGCCGGATTCTTTGGCCAGCGCCGACGACCGTACCCAGGCAGCCAGACGAAATGTAACCCGCCCCCCTCCTCGCAGGGGTAAACCCGCAGGACACCGATGCCCGGACCGCACCCCGGCTCAAGCGTCGCCCCGCACTACCCGGCCCCCGACCTCGCCTCCAGTGCACCCCGCACAGGCCTCCTAGCAGCGGTTTTGCGGCCCCTTACCGAGCGGGATCCGGTCCTTCGTGATCGTCGATCCGCGCCCGAGGATCAATTTCACCCGGTTTAGACACCCCACGGCGTGTCGCGCGTGTCGCGCGGGGCCGCCAGCAGGCGCTCAGGCGAGGTAGGCCACGGCGTCGCGTAGTCGCTCGGCGGCGGCTCGCACCGCGTCGGGGTTCGGACCAGCCCGAAGAATCTCCCGGGACACCGCCGGCAACAACTGTCCCGGGCGTGCACCGCCAAGGCCCGCCAAGGCGTCCGGGCGACCACCCTGGGCGCCGACGCCGGGGACCAGAACGGGACCGCCAAGTGCGCTCACGTCGGGCACCGTCGCCAACGTGGCCCCGATGACGACCCCCACCGCGCCGAGGGCCGCAGGATCGCCATCCACGACGTCGCGGCGGGTGGCACGATTGACCCTTCCAGCCGCATCGACCACCGACTGCGCGACCGTCCGCCCGTTTGCGACGGCGCCCTGAATGGCGGCACCCTCCGGGTTCGACGTGGCAGCCAGAACGAAAACCCCACGGCCGTGTTCGGCGGCGACCTCCAACAGCGGTGCGAGCGAACCGAATCCCAGATAGGGCGACGCGGTCACCGCGTCGGCGGCCAACGGGCCCGCACCCGCCCAGGCTTGGGCGTAGGCGGCCATGGTCGATCCGATATCGCCGCGCTTGGCATCGGCGAGCACCAGCACCCCGGTTGACCTCAGTGCGGCAGTGGTGCGCTCCAACACTGCGAAGCCCGCCGACCCGAACACTTCAAAGAAGGCCACCTGGGGTTTGACGACGGCGAAGCCCCCGTAAGCCCGCACGCAGACGTCGCAGAACCGAGCCAGGCCATCGGCGGTGACAGGCAATCCCCAGTCGCGCATCAGTTCCGGATGCGGGTCGATGCCCACACACAACGGGCCACGGCTCGCGATGGCCGCAGACAACCGAGCCCCGAACCCCTGCGCGCCGGTCATATCAGCCGGTGCCGAGAGCAGCGTGGAGTTCCTGCAACGAGCGCACCCCGATCTCGCCGCGGATGGCGGCCTCGATGCCCTGCACGGCAGCGGAGGCCCCCTGGACGGTGGTGATGCACGGGATGTTCATTGACACGGCCGCCGACCGGATCTCGTAGCCATCGATGCGCGGCCCGGAATTGCCGTAGGGCGTGTTGATCACCATGCCGACCTCGCCGGCGTTGATGGCATCTATCGCCGTCATCGCCGGCCGACCCTCCCCTGGAGTCTCGAAGTGCTTGCGCACGACATCGCAGGGAATGCCATTGCGCCGCAGCATCTCGGCAGTGCCCTCAGTGGCGAGCACCCGGAATCCGAGATCAGCGAGGCGTTTGACCGGGAACACCAGTGACCGCTTGTCCCGATTGGCCACCGACACGAACACCGTCCCCTCCAGTGGCAGCGACCCGTAGGCAGCGGCCTGGCTCTTCGCGAAGGCACTGCCGAAGTCCTTATCGATGCCCATGACCTCGCCGGTCGACTTCATTTCCGGTCCGAGCAGCGAGTCCACGCCGGAGCCGTCCATCCGCCGGAAGCGCCGGAACGGCAGTACCGCCTCCTTCACCGCGATCGGCGCGTTGGGATCCGGATGAGAACCATCCCCGGTCGATGCCAGCATGCCCTCGCGCCGCAGTTCGGCGATACTGGCGCCGAGCATGATTCGTGCGCAGGCTTTGGCTAGCGGCACCGCGGTTGCTTTGGAGACGAACGGTACGGTCCGACTCGCCCGGGGGTTGGCTTCCAGCACGTAGAGCACGTCATCCTTGAGCGCATACTGAACGTTGAGCAGTCCGACGACGCCGACTCCGTGCGCGATCGCCTCGGTGGCGCGGCGTACCGCTTCGATATCGCTGCGGCCCAGCGTGACGGGGGGCAGAGCGCAGGCCGAGTCACCGGAGTGGATGCCGGCCTCCTCGATATGCTCCATCACTCCGCCGATGTACACCTCGGTGCCGTCACATAGAGCGTCGACGTCAATCTCGATGGCGTCCTCAAGGAATCGATCGACCAGAACGGGGTGGTCGGGTGAGAGTTGCGTCGCGCGGTTGATGTAGCCGTGCAGGGTCTGCTCGTCGTAGACGATCTCCATCCCCCGCCCCCCCAACACATAGGACGGCCGCACCAGCACCGGATAACCGATCCTCGCCGCGATCTCCCGGGCCTCCTCAAAACTCGTCGCGGTACCGAACTTCGGCGCCGGCAGTCCAGCGTTCAGCAGTACCTGACCGAACCGGCCGCGATCCTCGGCGAGGTCGATGGCCTCGGGCCGGGTGCCCACAATGGGCACGCCGGCGTCGGCAAGCCGCTGGGCCAGTCCGAGCGGGGTTTGCCCGCCGAGTTGGACGATGACACCCACGACGCCGGGGCCACCTGCACCGGAGCGCGATTCGGCGCCGTAAACCTCAAGGACATCTTCGAAAGTCAGCGGCTCGAAGTACAGCCGGTCAGCGGTGTCGTAGTCGGTCGACACCGTCTCCGGGTTGCAGTTGACCATGACGGTCTCGAAACCGGCTCGACTGAGGGTGGTCGCAGCATGCACACAGCTGTAGTCGAACTCGATGCCCTGGCCGATCCGGTTCGGGCCCGAGCCGAGAATGAGTACCTTCGGGCGTTCGGTCTGGGGTGCAACCTCGGACTCGGCCGCGGGATCGAGTTCGTAACTGGAGTAGTGATACGGCGTCCTGGCCTCGAACTCGGCAGCGCAGGTGTCGACGGTCTTGAACACGGGGTGGATGCCGAGGCGCCGCCGCAGCGATCGAACTCCGGTCTCACCGGCCAACTCGGGCCGCAGCGCCGCGATCTGCCGGTCGGAGAGGCCATTGTGCTTGGCGCGTCGCAGCAGTTCGCCGTCGAGCACCGGAGCCTCGAGCAATTCCGCCCGCAACCGAACCAGTCCGTTGATCTGCTCCACGAACCACGGATCCACCGCAGAGGCTTCGGAAACCTGCTCGACGCTCGCGCCCATCCGAAGTGCCAACTCAATGTCGTAAAGCCGACCCTCGGTCGGGGTCCGGAGCCGGGTAAGGACATCGCCGAGTGGTGCATCATCATCGGGTGCGGTCCAGAACCCGGCGCGGGTGGTCTCCAGAGAGCGCATCACCTTGCCGAGGGCTTCGATGAAGTTACGGCCCAACGACATCGCTTCGCCCACCGACTTCATCGTGGTGGTCAGCGTGGGATCTGCGCCGGGGAACTTCTCGAACGCGAAACGGGGGGCCTTGACCACGACGTAGTCGAGTGTCGGCTCAAAGCAGGCCGGAGTCTGCTTGGTGATGTCGTTGAGGATCTCGTCGAGGGTGTAGCCGATCGCCAGTTTCGCGGCGATCTTGGCAATCGGGAAGCCGGTCGCCTTCGACGCCAACGCCGATGAGCGGGACACCCGGGGATTCATCTCGATGACGATGAGCCGACCGTCTTTCGGATCGACGGCGAACTGGATGTTGCAACCACCGGTATCGACACCGACCTCGCGCAGTATGTCGATACCCAGGTCGCGCATCCTCTGGTACTCGCGGTCGGTGAGGGTCATCGCCGGGGCCACTGTCACCGAGTCGCCGGTGTGCACACCCATCGGGTCGATGTTCTCAATCGAGCAGACTACGACGACGTTGTCGTTGCCGTCGCGCATCAACTCCAGTTCATATTCCTTCCACCCGTAGATCGACTCCTCGATCAGCACATTGGCCGACGGGGATGCCGTCAGCCCCTCTCCGGCCATCCGCTCGACGTCCTCAAGGGACTTCGCCATTCCCGAACCCAGGCCGCCCATGGTGAAGGAGGGCCGGACCACCACCGGCAGCCCCAGTTCAGCGACGGTCTCGCGCACCTCTGCCATGGTGAAACACACTGCGCTGCGCGCGGATTCGCCCCCGACTTTGGCGACGATATCCTTGAACTTCTGCCGATCCTCGCCACGTTGGATGGCCTCGAAGTCCGCCCCGATCAATTCCACGCCGTAACGCTCGAGAACACCGTTCTCCGCAAGCGCGACCGCGGTGTTCAAAGCGGTTTGGCCGCCCAGGGTGGCCAGCAGAGCGTCAATCGGGTTGCCCCGTTGGGCCTGTTGGGCGATCACCTTCTCCACGAAATCCGGCGTGATGGGTTCGACATAGGTGTGATCGGCGTACTCCGGATCGGTCATGATCGTGGCCGGGTTGGAGTTCACCAGACTCACTGTCAGGCCCTCGTCGCGAAGAACCCGGCAGGCCTGGGTGCCCGAATAGTCGAATTCGCAGGCCTGCCCGATCACGATCGGGCCGGATCCGATGACCAAGACATGGTTCAGGTCTGTTCGGCGGGGCATCTAGTGGGATCTCCTGTCCATCAATTCGACGAACTCATCGAAGAGGTAGTTGGCGTCATGCGGGCCGGCGGCGGCCTCCGGGTGGTACTGAACCGAAAAAGCCCGGCCGTCGAGAAGTTTCACACCCTCCACGGTGCCGTCGTTGGCGCAGGTGTGGCTCACCGTCGCCGGACCGAAGTCGGTGTCGAATACCTCTCCCGCCTCCCCCTCGAGGGCGAACCCGTGGTTCTGCGCGGTGACGGCGACGCGACCGGTGGCGTGGTCGATTACCGGCACATTGATCCCGCGGTGCCCGTAGACCATCTTGTAGGTGGACCGGCCCAACGCCCGGCCCAGGATCTGGTTTCCGAAGCAGATGCCGAACAGTGGGATACCCGCACCGAGAATCTCGCGGGTGACGCCCACCACCCGGTCGGCGGTGGCCGGATCGCCGGGGCCGTTGGACAGGAAAACCCCGTCGGGTGCCAGGTCGGCGATCTGATCAAAGCTTGCCGACGAGGGCAGCACATGCGTCCGCACTCCCCGCAGGGCGAAATTCCGGGGAGTGTTCGTTTTGATTCCCAGATCCAGCGCTACCACGGTAAACCTCTGCGGTCCTACCGCATCCACGATATAGCCCTGTCCGGTACTGACCTCCCCGCACAGGTCTGCGCCGAGCATGGCGGGCTGATCACAAACCCTGCGCACCAACTCCGCCTCGTCCGCCAGTGCGGGGCCGGAGAACACCCCGGCCCGCATCGACCCGCGGGTACGCAGATGACGCACCACCGCACGAGTGTCCACCCCGGCGATGCCGACGATGCCCTGCCGGATCAATTCGTCATCGAGGGTGCCGGTGGCCCGCCAGTTGGAAACCCGTGGAGAAGGGTCGCGAACCACGTAGCCGGCCACCCAGATCTTGTCGCCCCGGCTCTCGCTGTCCTGCTGGTTCCAGCCGGTATTGCCGATCTGAGGCGCGGTGGCGACCACGATCTGGCGGTGATAACTCGGGTCGGTGAGAGTCTCCTGGTAACCGGACATTCCCGTGGAGAACACCGCCTCGCCGAGGGTCTGGCCACTCGCGCCGAACGCCGTCCCGGTGTAGACACGGCCGTCCTCCACAACGAGAACGGCCTGGTTTCGGGTCATTGGTCCTCCTTAAGGGCTGGGTCCTTGGGGGCTGGGTCCTTCGGGGCTGAAGTCCATCGGGGGTAGTCGTCGCGTTCGTCGCCGCGGAATCCGCTGTCGATCTCGGTGCCGGACGGCAGTCGCCAGCGGATGACCAGGATCCCACCGGCCGTTTGCGGGCCGCCCCGGCTACCCGGGACGACCTTTCCGGCCAGACCGACCTCGGTGCGAATGCCGATCAGCGACTCCTGCGGGATCCAGATCGGACCCGCACCGGAGCGCTCCAGCAGAATCCCCTCCGGATACCGGGCCAGTACCGCTTTCGAGCGGTAGCCGAGGTCGCCGACTGCCACTCGCTCGAGCCAGTCCGGTGCCAGGGTACTGCCGACATAAAGGCCACGGGTTGGCGCGTTGATGGCCGCGCCGACGAGGTCGGGCAGCGCCGGCAGCGCGCCGATCAACTCGGTTTGACGCTGCGCGCGATGCCTCCAGCCCCGCATCATCTGCCGAATCACCACCGCGATGGCGATAGCGACGAGAACGCCGAAAATGTAGGTCATGGTGGCCGTTTCGGCGTTCACCTGCGCTCCGCCGGGCTCATGGCGGCAACACCCGGCCGTCGCGGGCGGTGACCCTGCCGCGGAGCACCGTCGCGGTGACGGTGGCCGGCAGTGTCATCGCCTCGTAGGGCGTATTCACGGCGCGACTGGCTAGGGCCGCACCCGTGACCGTCCAGGCCGCCAGGGGGTCGACGACGGTGAGGTTGGCGGGCTCCCCGACTTCCAGCGGACGCCCCTGGTCGTCCAACCCGACGATGCGCGCCGGATTTTCGCTCATCACCCTCGCCACCCCGCGCCAGTCGAGTAGACCCGGTTCCACCATGGTCGACACCACCACCGACAGGGCAGTCTGCAGCCCGAGCATGCCCGGTCGCGCGGCCGAGAATTCACAGCACTTCTCATGCTCGGCATGTGGGGCGTGGTCGGTGGCTACACAGTCGATGACACCCTCCGCCAGCGCGGCCCGAAGCGCCTGCGTATCGCCAACCTCCCGCAGTGGCGGGTTGACCCGGTTCACCGGGTCGTAGGCGGCCAACCTGCTGTCATCGAGCATCAGGTGATGCGGCGTCACCTCGGCGGTGATCGAGATACCCTGCCGCTTGGCCCACCGGAGGATCTCGACCGTACCGGCGGTGGAGGCGTGACAGATGTGCACGCGGGCGCCTGCATCTCGGGCGAGCAGGGCATCGCGGGCGACGATCGACTCCTCGGCGGCCCGGGGCCAGCCCGCCAGGCCCAGTCGAGCGGCGTTGGGCCCCTCATGAGCGACCGCACCCTCGGTGAGCCTGGGCTCTTCAGCGTGCTGAGCTATCAGCACACCGACCCCTGCTGCGTATTCCAGCGCCCGACGCATCACCAACGGGTCGTGGACACACACGCCATCGTCGGAGAACAGTTTCACCTGCGCGAGTCCGGCGGCCATCAGGCCCATCTCGGTGAGTTGCCTACCGGCCAGGCCCACCGTGACCGCGCCGACCGGGTGCACGTCGACCAGGCCGACCTGTTGCCCACGCCGCCAAACATGATCGGTGACCACCGCACTGTCCGCCACCGGATCGGTGTTGGCCATCGCGAACACCGCCGTGAATCCACCCAGAGCCGCTGCCGCCGAACCGGTTTCGATGTCCTCGGCGTACTCCCGACCGGGTTCGCGGAGGTGGGTGTGCAGATCCACCAGGCCGGGCAGTAGTACCTGCCCGACCGCGTCGATCACCACGGCGCCATCCGGAACAGCCGCGCTGGGACTGATCTCGGCGATCTGACCTTCGGCGACCAGGACGTCGACCTGCTCACCCTCGCCGTAAAGCCGGACGCCTCTGATGACCAGCGGTCCCGGCCCGAAGTCCGTCATACGCTCACCGCCTCGTCGGTACCGACCAACACGTGGAACAGGACCGCCATCCGGACGTGCACGCCGTTGGAGACCTGCTGCAACACAGCCGACTGCGGCGAATCCGCGACCGAGGACGAAATCTCCATCCCGCGCAACATTGGCCCCGGGTGCAGCACCACGGCGTGCTCTGCGAGCATCGCCTGGCGGCACTCAGAGAGTCCGTAGCGCGTCGAGTACTCCCGCGTCGAGGGAAAGAAATCGCCGTTCATCCGTTCGGCCTGGACCCGCAGCATCATCACCGCGTCGGCACCGGGCAGTTCGGCATCCAGATCATGCGAGACCGTCACGTGCCCCCATTGCGCAACCCCCACCGGCAACAGGGTCGGCGGGGCAACCACCACCACTTCGGCGCCCAAGGTGTGCAGCAGTGCGACATTGGAGCGTGCAACCCGGCTATGCAGGACGTCACCGACGATCACCACCCGGCGATCCTTGATGCCGCCAAGTCGTTGCCGCAGCGTCAGGGCATCGAGCAATGCCTGGGTCGGATGCTCATGGGTCCCGTCGCCGGCATTGATCACTGACGGCCCGGAACTATCCGGGTCGGACTCGTCCCCACTGGCGGCCGTCCACGCGGCCAACTGCTGCGCCGACCCAGAGGCAGGATGCCGGATTATCAGGGCGTCGGCGCCGGCGGCCCGCAGAGTCAGTGCAGTGTCGCGCAGCGACTCGCCCTTGGCCGCCGAGGATCCCGACGCGCTGACGTTGATGACGTCGGCGCTCATCCACTTTCCGGCGACCTCGAAGGACACCCGGGTGCGGGTGGAGTTCTCGTAGAACATCGTGATGACCGTCCGGCCACGCAGGGTGGGCAGTTTCTTGACGTCGCGGCCCACCAGAGCCTGCCGGAACCGGTCGGCGTCGTCGAGGATCGCGGTGGCCTCATCGCGGTCGAGGTCCGCCGCCGAAAGCAGGTGGCGGGTCTTCACCTCGCGGGCCCTCCCTCCGGGGCGATCCAGATGCCGTCCACGCCGTCGTCCTCGATGAGCCGCACCTTGACGTTCTCGCTACGGGAGGTCGGTACGTTCTTGCCGACGTAGTCCGCCCGCAGTGGCAACTCACGATGGCCGCGGTCGACGAGGACTGCCAACTGGACCGCCTTCGGCCTACCGATATCGCGGAGTGCGTCCAACGCCGAGCGGACCGAGCGGCCGGTGTAGAGCACATCGTCGACGAGGATCACCAGCGCGCCATCGATCCCACCGACTGGGATCGAGGTCTCCTCCAGCGCGCGAGGCGGCTTGAAATCAAGGTCATCGCGATACAGCGTGATGTCGAGACCGCCGCGCTCGACCGTGACCCCGGCGAACTCGTTTATCTTCGCGGCCAGCCGGTTCGCCGCGGTGACCCCGCGGGTCGGGATTCCCAGCAGCACGACTCGCGGGGCGTCCGCACCGTCCAGGGCGGTCTTCTCAACGATCTGATGGGCCATGCGGGAAATCGTTCGCCCGACGTCCGAGGCGGACATCAGTTCCCGGTCGGTGGTTCCCACGAAGAAACCTGACCTCCTTCTCCGCCTCTCGGGACGGATCGTTAAAGGACGTCGAGCGACAGCAGCCTAACACCCGGCCCCGGCGGTGGGTTTGCGTAGACTCGCGCCGATGAAACTTGCCGACAACCGGGCGTCAATCTCCGAGGCCGTCGACGCTGGACTGCTGTCCGGAGCGGTCACGTGTGTATGGCAACGCGGAGAAGTGCTGCAAGTCAACGAGATCGGTTACCGCGACGTCGAGGCAAAGCAGCAGATGCGGCGGGACAGCATCTTCCGGATTGCCTCGATGACGAAACCGGTGACGGTAGCCGCGGCGATGACACTGGTCGATGAAGGCAGATTGGCGCTGACCGATCCGGTCAGCCGGTGGCTGCCCGAGTTGGCTGACATGCGGGTACTTCGGGATCCGACCGGCCCGCTGGGCGACACGGTTGCGGCGTCGCGGCCAATCACCATCGATGATCTGATGACCCACCGCAGCGGATTGGCGTACGCGTTCTCCGTGGGTGGCCCGATCAGCCGCGCCTACGGGCAGGTCTCGCTCCGGCAGGATCAGGATCACTGGTTGGCCGAGGTGGCGGCGCTGCCGTTGGTACACCAACCCGGCGAGCGGCTGACCTACAGCCAATCTACCGAGATGCTCGGCATCGCCCTGTCCCGCATTGAGGGCGAGTCCCTGCACACCGTGCTGAAGGAGCGAATCTTCGAACCGCTGGGCATGGCCGACACCGGCTTCTACATCACGGCCGAGGCGCGCAGACGTGCCGCGACCATGTACACACTCGACGAGGCTGATGCGCTGCAGCACGGCGTGATGGGCCCGATCCCCATTAGGGAACCCCGGTTCTGCCAAGGCGGCGCGGGTCTGGTGTCAACGGTTGACGATTACCTGCTTTTCGCCCGGATGCTGCTCGGCGGCGGCACCGTCGACGGGGTGCGGGTGCTGTCGCAGGAGTCGGTGCAATCGATGCGCACCAATCGGCTCAGCGCCGAACAGCAGGGCCAACCATTCCTGGGCGCTCCGTTTTGGCTGGGCCGCGGTTTCGGGCTGAATTTGTCGGTGGTCACCGACCCGGCCAGATCCGCGCAGTTGTTCGGCCCCGGCGGTCTGGGCACATTCGGCTGGCCCGGCGCCTACGGAACCTGGTGGCAGGCCGACCCGGCGAACGAATTGATCCTGATCTACCTGATCCAGAACTATCCGGACCTCACCGCGGCCGCCGCCGCCGTTGCTGGCAACACCGCGCAGACCCGACTGCAGTCCGCGCAGCCGAAGTTCGTTCGGCGGACCTATGCCGCGCTGGCCTGCTGATCAGCCCGGACGGACCGCGGTAAGGCACCACGAGGCAGCCGGCAGCTCATAACCGCCGACGCCTCGGTAATTCTGGAAAGCGGTGAGGACCGCGGCGATGACGTCGCGGCGGCGGCTCTCATCGGCCGCCTGGAACGCCCCCCCTAGCGGCCCGGCGCCAAGTATCCGCTCGACGGCGGCGGTCCCGTCGCCCTCGAAGACGAACGGCGCCTCGACTCCCCGGATGTCGACATCGGTGAATCCCGCTCCGGTCAATAGTTCAGCGGTCGTCTCGGGATCTGCCAGGGAAAACGGACCGGGTCCGGCCGTGACCGAGATCGGCGGGCGCTCGACGCCGAGCATCGTTGTCGCCGTCGCCATGGTCAGCATCATCCAAGGGTTGCGATCCAGGTGCTGCCACACTGAAGCAGCCAACCGTCCGCCCGGGCGCAGCGCACGAAAGATATTGGCGAAGGCCACCGCCGGTTCGGGAAAGAACATCAGACCGAACCGGGAATGCGCCGCATCGAAGGGTTCTCCCCCGCCGGCGACAGCGACGAGGTCGGCTGTGGCCACGTCGGCCGTCACCGCCGCGCCGGGCGTACCGGCGGCCAACAATCGTCGCTCGGCGCCCGCCACCATTCCCGGTGCCACATCCACCGCCGCCACCCAGCCTTGCGGGCCCACCTCGGTGCCCAACGCCACCGCCGATAATCCGGGCCCACACCCAAGGTCGATGATGCGCTCACCGGGATGTGCGTCCAGTGCCCCGCGCGCGGCAACGCCGTGCCGGCCCATCGCGGCGTCCAGAGCTTCGGCCTGATCGTCCCAAACGCCGGCCAGGGTCGCGAATTCCTCAGCATCCATCACGGCGACGTTACCCGCCGGACTCGGCGCCCCCGAGACCTCGCCAACACAGGCCGCGCGGACCGCGGCCGTAGCCGCCCGAATCTGTGGAGTCACCAACATCAGTTGCCCGAGTATCCCGTTGACGAAACCGGGCGATTCGTCGGTGGAAAGTTCCTTGGCGAGTTTGACCGCCTCGTCGACGGCCACCGGCCCGGGAACGTCGTCGGCGTAGAGCAGTTCCCACACCGCGACACGGATGATCGCGCGATCGACCGCGGGCAATCGCTCCAGAGTCCACCCCTGCAGGTGTGATGCGATCAGTTCATCGATGTGTGCCGAGTGTTCGCTGACCCCGCGCGCAACCGTCGCGGTGTAGGGCATCAGCGCCGATACCTCCGGGTTCGACCCCGCCAGTAAGGTGCGCGAATCGACCACCTCCGCCGGAGTCAGCCCCCGGGCCTCCGCCTCGAAAAGCAGGTCGACGGCGCGCTTGCGGGCGTGGTGCCTGCCTTGATCAGGCTTGCGCTGCGCCACGACTACGCGCTCACGCGGCCACAATGCCGTCAGGCACTAACGCGGCACCAATGCCGTCAGGCATTGACGCGGCCCAGATAGTTGCCGTCGCGCGAGTCGACTTTCAACTTGTCGCCGGTGTTGATGAACAGCGGCACCTGAATCTCCGCTCCGGTTTCCAGCGTCGCCGGCTTGGTGCCGGCGCTGGACCGATCGCCCTGCAGGCCGGGTTCGGTACTGGCGACCACGAGTTCCACTGTCGTGGGCAGTTCGATGTAGAGGGGGCTGCCCTCGTTGAAGGCGATCTGCACCGGCATGCTCTCGAGCAGGAAGTTCGCCGCAGCACCGACGAGCGACTCCGGCAACGAATGCTGTTCGTAATCCTGGCTGTCCATGAACACGAAGTCGTTGCCGTCCCGGTACAGATAGGTGGTGTCGCGGCGATCCACCGTGGCGGTCTCGACCTTCACGCCGGCGTTGTAGGTCTTGTCGACGACCTTTCCGGAGAGCACATTCTTCAATTTCGTCCGCACGAAGGCCGGACCCTTTCCCGGTTTGACGTGCTGGAACTCGATGATCGTCCAGAGCTGGCCGTCGATGTTCAGGACGAGGCCGTTCTTGAAATCGGCAGTGGATGCCACGGTCTGTTGTTCTCCTTCGATTCTCTACCGGCGCCAGTTTGCACCGACTACAGGATGGCCAGGTCCTTCGGAAACCGGGTCAACTGTTCAGGGCCCCGCCGGCCGACCAGCAGGGTGTCCTCGATGCGGACGCCGCCGCGGTCGGGCAGGTAAACACCGGGTTCCACGGTCACGACGGAGCCCGCAGGAAGTGTACCGGCGGCGGCCGCGTTGATCCCGGGCGCTTCGTGGATCTGCAGTCCTACGCCGTGGCCGAGTCCGTGCCCGAAGTTCGGGCCGAAACCCGCGTCGACGATCACCTGCCGGGCCGCGTCATCCACGTCACGCAGCCGGGCACCTGTTTCCAGTGCCTGAACACCGGCCCGTTGCGCGGCTGCGACTAAGTCGTAAACGTCGCGCTGCCAACCTGCGGCGGCACCCAGGACGAAGGTGCGGGTCATGTCGGAGTGGTAGCCGTCGACCATGGCCCCGAAGTCGATTTTGACAAAGTCGCCGCGTCGCAGGACCGCCTCAGTCGGGCGGTGATGGGGCACCGCGGAATTCGCGCCGGTCGCGACGATGGTCTCGAACGCCCGCGCGTCGGCCCCGTGGTCGAGCATCAACGACTCCAACTCACGAGCCACGGCCCGTTCGGTGCGGCCGGGCCGCAGGCCACCGTTTCCCAGCAGCTCCGCCAACGCCGCGTCGGCGGCCCCACACGCCGACCGCACCAGGGCGACCTCATCGGCATCCTTGACTTCGCGGAGCGCTTCCACCACACCCGGTGCGGGAATCAGTTCGGCTCCGACATGCCCGGCCAGTTCACCGGAAAGCGCCCCGAAACCATCGACGGTAACGACGTGACTTTCAAAGCCGATGCGACGCGCGCCGGTTGCAACGGCCCGCGCCATCAGATGCCGGGCACCCGCGCGCTCGATCGCCGTTTCCAGATCCGGCGCCTGGCGCAAGGCTTGAGTCCGATACCTCGAGTCGGTGACCAGCAACGGGTCGGCGCCGGAGCCGAACACCAGCAACGCCGCATTAGAGCCGGTGAACCCGGTCAGATAGCGCACATTGATCAGATCACTGACCAGCAGCGCATCCAGACCGATGGGCCCAAGGCCCGCCGCGAGTCGGATCCGACGTTGGCAATGTGTCACGGTCGACGACGGTACTCGCTAGGCTACGTGACCATGACTACGTGGTTGCCGCGCGGACTGGTGTTAGCGGCCGGAATGGTGTTGCTCCGACTGGTGCAGGGAACGCTGATCAACACCTACCCCACCAACGCGGGAATGATCAGCCTCGCGCTGGTAGTGCTGTTCGGCCTCGCGGCCTTCGTCTGGGCGCTACTGGACGGAATCTCCGACGCGCGGGCGAATCCGGATCCGGATCGGCGCCGCGACCTCGCGATGCGCTGGCTGTTGGCCGGGTTAATCGCCGGCGTCCTGAGTGGCATCGTGGTCTGGGTCATTTCGCTGTTCTACCGCAACGTCTACGTCGAAGGCGTCGTGTTGGAACTGAGCGTCTTTGCCGCCTTCACCGCGCTTCTGGTGTTTCTGCCGGCGACGCTCGCCGTGGCGGTGGGCAGACGTCTGGTGGACCGCACCCGCCCGCCGCAGGAACGGCGGCGTGTCACCGACGGGGTTGAGAGCGACGTGTTCGACGCCGTCTACGACGACGAACCACGCACCGGTCCCATCCCCCCGATCACCGCCGCCTCGGCTGGCGTGGCCGCAGTCGACTACACCGCTTCCCCAGCGGACTATCCCTCGGCGATCGCCCTCGCCGAACGTGACGAAGTCGAATACGAGACCGAGCAGATCTTGGTCGACGACACGAGGATCGTCGTCGAGGACGACCGAATCCTGGCCGACGACACCGGGACCATTATCGAAGACGACCGAATCTTGCTCGAAGGCAACGGGATCATCGTCGAGGATGACCGGATCATCGTTGAGGACGACGGGATCATCGTTGAGGACACCGGGACCATCGTCGAGGACGACGGCAGACATCGCGACCCCGACAACTAGGTCCGGGCCACTCATCCCCAGCGCCGCTCATCCCCAAAGAGATGTGGACGAGCGCTGGTAGTAGGTGATCGTTCGCGGAGCGACCTCACTGCCGCCGAACCATCCGGTGACCCGGGCACTGGTCCAGAAGTTGGTCCTGAGATCGGCCGGTGTGGGCTTGAACACCGTCCGACCGCCGTAGGAGACGGTGATTCCGCTGTAATCGACCGCGTAGGTGAACGTCTGCTCCACGGGCACGGAGATCACTTGATCGGCGGTGGGAAAGACATACTTGAAGTCGACGTTGAAAAATGGACCGACCTCGTACATACCGTTCTGCAGGTTGTAGCGCCAAACGACCATGCTGGAGTCGCGGTCGGGTCGCCACGGCGTGTAGGTGATGCCCGCGAGTTTGTTCCAGTCGTACTGGTCCTCGTCTTTGAGGTCGTAGGAAGAATCCGCGGTGAAGGTCGCGCTCCCAGAGTCCTTCCTCACCCACAGCGCCCATTGGTTCGGGATCACGAAACTGGTTCCCTTGTAGATGGTCAGAAGCCGACCACGACTGTCGAACCGCGGAGACCCGAGAGCCGAGATGGCCTCGGGCGCGGGCCCTGCGATGGCACCCCGGCGATCAGCACGGCCAACCACTCTGGGTGCCCGCGGCGCCGCGGGCGCCAAACGCGCCGCGGCGGCGGCCCGCGGCGCCGTCGTCATAACCATCCGGCCCGAAGCCTTCGCGCTAGCCGCGCCAGCGGCCAACGCGCGGGCCGACGCACCACGCTCACGCGCCGGCAAACGATCGGGGTTCGACGGTGAATCGCGAGCGTCGTGGGCCGAGTCCTGCGCGGACGACCCGGGCCGCCCGGGAGTTGCCGAGGCCGGGTGCGCCAACGCGGTGGCCGTGGCGGCAACCCCCAGCGCCACCGCGACGCCGCCGACATATCGGGAGATCGGAGTCATGTCTTCGTGACGTTGAGGGCGGCCAGGTATCGCAGCGCCAGCAGATAACCCTGCACCCCGAGTCCGACGATCACCCCGGTGGCTACCGCACTTAGGTACGAGTGGTGGCGAAAGTCTTCGCGCGCATGAACGTTGGAGATGTGGACTTCGATCAGCGGCGCACGCAGTTCGGTACAGGCGTCCCGCAGTGCGATCGACGTGTGGGTGAGCGCGCCGGCGTTGAGTATCACCGGGTGGTCGGCGTCGCAAGCATCATGCAACCAGTCAAGTAGCTCCGCCTCGCTGTCAGTCTGGCGCACCACGGCGGTGATACCAAGCACGGCGGCCTCCGTCTCGATGAGAGCGACTAGATCGTTGTAGCTTGTGCTGCCGTATACCTGAGGCTCACGTCGGCCGAGTCGGCCCAGGTTGGGTCCGTTGAGAACTAGAACCGTCGTCACTGCTGCCCCCCCTGTTCTCCCGATCGGGCGACTTCGTCGTAGGCGGCTGCCAGCAGTGCCGGATCCGGACCTTCCAGACGGCCGGGTTTGGCAAGGCCGTCCAGCACCACGAAACGCAGTACCCCCGACCTGGTCTTCTTGTCCCCGGCCATGTAACCGATCAGTTCCTGCAGCGCGCCGGCGTCATAGGTCACCGGCAATCCCAACGCCATCAGCACGTCGCGGTGGCGTCGCGCGGTGGCCGCGTCAAGTCGGCCGGTGAGTCTGGCCAGTTCAGCGGCGAACACCAGTCCGACCGAGACCGCAGCACCGTGGCGCCAGCGGTAACGCTCACGGCGTTCGATCGCGTGGGCGAGTGTGTGTCCGTAGTTGAGGATCTCGCGCAGCGCCGACTCCTTCTCGTCGGCGGCGACCACGGTGGCTTTGACCGCGATCGCACGCCGGATCAACTCGGGAAGTAGCGGGCCTGATGGGTCCAGAGCCGCCTGCGGATCGGCCTCGATGAGTTCGAGAATCACCGGGTCGGCGATAAAACCAGCCTTGACCACCTCGGCCATCCCCGCCACCAACTCGTTGCGCGGCAATGTCTCGAGCACCGCGAGGTCGACAATGACGGCGGCAGGTTGATGAAACGACCCGACGAGATTCTTCCCGGCGTCAGTGTTGATCCCGGTCTTCCCGCCGATGGCGGCGTCAACCATCGCCAGCAGCGTAGTCGGCACGTGCACGATGTCGACGCCCCGCAGCCACGTTGCCGCGGCGAATCCCGCCACGTCCGTGGCAGCTCCTCCGCCGAGGCTGACGATCGCATCCTGTCTGCCGATTCCGATGCGGCCCAATACCTCCCAGAGGAAAGCGACAACCTCGAGATCCTTGCCGGCCTCGGCGTCCGGCAATTCGATCCGGTGGGCGTCGACACCGGTGTCGGCGAGATGACCTCGGATCGCCTCAGCGGTCTGAGCGAGAACCGGTTGATGAAGTATCGCGACTTTGTGCCTGGCGCCCAGCAGGTCGCCCAACTCGCCGAGCAGGCCGGTCCCGACGATCACCGGGTAGGGCGGATCGACGGCGACGGTGATGGTGTGAGGTTCGACTTCGGATCGTCCCGTCTTGGCGGGACTCATTTGCGGACTCCGGCACGGCGGGCCGCCAGTGTGGCGGGCGTGACCGGTCCAGACGGACCCGCCGGTGCCGGTGCACCGGTGCGGACTTCCGGCGGGGATTGCGCGTCGGCACCCACCGGTGGCCGCCGCCAGGGCGGGCGCCGACGCCGGGGCGGCGGCTCCAAATTGTCAAGGCGGCCAACGATGTAACGGACAACCGCTCCCGGATTTCGCCGGTTGGTGTTGATCCGGATGGTCGCGACCCGGCGGTACAGCGGAACCCGATCCGTCACCAGCTCGCGGTACTTCGCTTCGCGGTCGGGTCCGGCCAGCAGTGGACGAAAGTTGTTGCCACTGGTCCGGCGAATGCCCTCGGCGGCACTGATTTCAAGGTAGACCACCGTCTGGCCGGCCAGTGCGGCTCGCACGCCGGCGGTGGTCACCGCGCCACCGCCCAGTGAAAGAATCCCGTCGTGGCTTTCCAAGGCCTCGCGAATGACCTGTTCCTCAATTAGACGGAAGCCTGACTCACCGTCGCCGGCGAAGATGTCGGCGATACTACGGCCGGTTCGCTCCTCGATTGCTGCATCGGTGTCGACCAGTGCGCATCCCATCGCTTTGGCGAGCCGTCGCCCGATTGTGGATTTTCCCGAGCCGGGCAACCCGATCAGCACGGCTTTCGGCGCCATCTTCGCTACCCCGACAGCCGTATCGAGTCCGAGCTACCGACAGCCTCCCGCTCAGCGAGTGCGCGCAGGTAACCGTCGATGTTGCGGCGGGTCTCCGTCAGCGAGTCGCCGCCGAACTTCTCCAGGGCGGCACGGGCAAGCACCAGTGCGACCATGGACTCCACCACCACGGCGGCGGCTGGCACTGCGCACACGTCCGAGCGCTGATGGATCGCCACGGCTTGCTCGCCGGTGGCCAGGTCGACGGTGGCCAACGCCTTGGGCACGGTGGAAATCGGCTTCATCGCGGCGCGGACTCGCAGCGCCTGACCGTTGGTCATGCCGCCCTCTAGGCCGCCGGCCCGATTTGTGGACCGCAGCACCCCGTCTGGGCCGGGGAACATCTCGTCGTGGGCGCCGCTGCCGCGCCGGCGCGCGGTCTCGAAGCCGTCGCCGATCTCCACGCCCTTGATCGCCTGGATACCCATCACGGCGGCAGCCAATTGGCTGTCGAGCCTGTTGTCCCCGCTGGTGAATGAGCCGAGCCCAACCGGAAGAGAGTGCACGACGACCTCCACCACGCCGCCAAGGGTGTCGCCGTCGCGCTTAGCCGCCTCGATCTCGGCAATCATGGCCTCCTCGGCCGCCTTACCGAACGCACGCACCGGGCTCTCATCGATGCCGGGAAGATCCGCGAACGTCGGCGGCGGGCCGTCGTAGGGCACCGACGCGCCGATCGAGACCACATGCGACACCACGTCGACACCGAGTACCTGCTGCAGAAATGCGCGGGCGATGGTTCCGGCAGCGACCCGCGCGGCGGTCTCCCGGGCGCTGGCGCGTTCGAGCACCGGACGCGCATCGTCGAACCCGTACTTGAGCATGCCCGCATAGTCGGCGTGGCCGGGGCGCGGTCTGGTCAATGGTGCGTTGCGGGCTCCGCCCGCGGAATCCAGCACCGCGGCGTCAACCGGGTCCGCGGCCATCACCATCTCCCACTTAGGCCACTCAGAGTTGCCGATCTCGATCGCGATCGGCCCGCCCAGCGTGCTTCCGTGGCGCACCCCGGCCAGCACGGTGACCTCGTCCTGCTCGAACTTCATCCGAGCGCCACGGCCATAGCCAAGCCGTCGGCGGGCCAGCTGACCGGCGATATCGGCAGAGCTGATCCGTACCCCCGCGACCATGCCCTCGACCACCGCCACCAAGGCGCGGCCGTGAGATTCACCAGCAGTGGTCCATCGCAACACGGGAACATCTTCCCATGTCGGGGACGCGGTACCCAATACGACGGTCCGCACGAGGCCGACTGCCGCCGCCGGGCGGACTCAGAAGACTGCCAGCCCGGTCGCGGCCAGACTCGCGATACACATCGACGGGCCGTGCGGCACCAGTGTGCTCCGCCGGCGCAGCACCGCAAGTCCGCCCGCAGTGGCGGTCAACACGGGGGCGCCAACTGCGCCGATGACCCACACCGGAAACCCGAAGGCACCGGTCAGTGCACCCAGAGCCAACGCCAACTTGACGTCACCGGCACCCAGCCCACCGGGATCGGCCAGATGGACCAGCAGGTAAAGCCCGCTAAGGGCCAATCCGCCCAGTAGCGCGGACACTCCGAGGCCGGCCGCACCCGCACCGGCAAGGATCGCCACAGCGCCGGGCAGCGTCAGCAGGTTGGGCAATCGGCGGTGCCGCAGGTCCATCACGATCAACGCCGCCGCCCATCCGAGGACGGTGCCGCAACCCAGCAGCCCTACGCCACCCATGTCGGCGACGCTAACCCAGGACCGCCGCCATCTGCTGCCGCGGTGCCGGTCGGCCTGTGAATTGTTCGACCTGACTGAATGCCTGATGCAACAACATCTGCAGGCCGCCGACGACGTGGCCGCCGGAATCGCCGATCACCTGCGCCAGAGGGGTGGGCCACGGCTCGTAGATCGCGTCCAGCAGCAATGGCACGGCCGCGAACCTCGATGCATATCCTGCGGCGGCGTCGGCCGGGATTGTGCTGACCAGGACCTCGGCCCGCCCGATCGCCGCCGAGAGTCCGGGATCGGCGAGGTCACCGAAGCCGGTGTCGACTCCCAGGGCGGATCCGAGCTCAAGCAGCCTGGCGGCTTTTTGGCCGCTGCGGGCCGCCACGGTGATCTCGGTGACGCCCAGTCCAGCCAGTGCGACGACCGCCGAAGGTGCAGTTCCGCCCGAGCCGAGAATGATCGCCCGACGCAGATCATCACGGTTGCCCAGGGCGCCGGCCACCCCGTCGATGTCGGTGTTGTCGGCGCGCCAGCCGCTCGGGACACGCACCAGGGTGTTCGCGGAGCCGACCAACTCCGCACGTTCGGTTCGTTCGGTGGCGAAGCGCAATGCGGCGAACTTTCCGGGCATGGTCACCGACACGCCGACCCACTCCAGGCCGAAAGCGCTTACCACTGAGGGCAATTGATCAGCCGAGCACTCAATGCGGTCATAGGTCCAGTCGGCCAAGCCCAGCGCCCGGTAGGCGGCAAGATGCAACTGCGGGGAGCGGGAATGCGCGACCGGAGAACCCAGGACGGCCGCGCGCCGAGCCGGTACCGGCTCGGCGGGGATGGGCTGTTCGCTGTTTTCACCGACCGGAATCGAGCACCCCACTGTTCAGCGCCAGTTCGCGGTTCGCCAGATGCTCCTGATAGTCGGCCGTGAAGAGCGTGGTGCCGTCGGTACTGATGGTGACGAAGTACAGCCAATCCCCCGGTTCCGGGCGTTCGGCTGCCGCCAACGCCTCATCACCCGGCGAGCAGATCGGGGTGGCCGGCAGGCCAGGCATGGCGTAGGTGTTCCACGGCGTCTCGGTCGCGCGGTCCTCGTCGGTGGTGGCCACTTCCTGGCGAGCCAGCGGGTAGTTGACGGTGGAGTCGAACTCCAGCCGGTCGTAATCGCTGGCCAGCCGGTTGTAAATGACGCGGGCGACCTTGGCGAAGTCAACGGGCTGAGCTTCTTTCTGCACCAGCGAGCCCACGATCAGTACCTCGTAGGGAGACATGTTGAGCGTCGTGGCCGCTTCCAATAGGCCACCCTTGACGTAGTGCGCACTGCTCTCCGCCACGAGGTTGGAAAGAATCTGCTTGGGTGAGGCGGAGGGGTCGATGTTCCAGGTTCCGGGAGCGATCAGCCCCTCGAGACGCCGGTGACTCTGCCCCATCACCCCGGCGCCCTCGGTGGCCCAATCCGGAACGTTCAGCGACGACAGCGGCCCTTCCTCGGCCGCCGCATTGAGATCCTGCGCAGCAACGCATTTCCGGGTGCCGTTCAGATCGACGCAACTGGCTTCGGAAATCAACGTGAAGATCCCCTTGGAAACCGTATCGCTGCCGATGACCGTGATGTCATCAAGTTGCTTGCCCTCCGGGATGACGAGTTTGCCGACCCGGGAACCCGGATCGGTTAACTTCTGCACGGCGGTGGCGGCCGGGATTTCGGTTCGCAACTGGTAGAAACCAGGCTGGATCGCGGCCAACGCGGCATTGCCAGAAGCAGCGGAGATGAAGACCCCGACATCTGCGATTACGTCGGAGTCCACCAGGTTCTGGGCGATCACCGATCCCGAGTCCCCCGGGTTGACCTCGATGACGATGTCCTCTTTGCCCTCGCCGACAAAATCACTGGGCGGCTTGGGTCCGCCGGAGAGCTTGGGGCCGAGCAGAACAACCCCGAGCACGACAGCGACGAGCAGACCGAGCAACCCGAGGAAACGGCCGATTCCGCCCGGGCGACCACCCGCCCGCCGCTGCACCCGGATCTGCCTGGCAGCCCCGACGGCCTCAGGGTGCGCACGTTCTGGTTGCGGGTCTTCAGGCATGTTCACTCTCTTGTGGGTCGTTCTCTGAGGGGGTCACGCAATTACGGGGTCCTAGCCGTATTCCGGCGTTGGTCGAGCCAGCCCTGCAGAATTGCCACCGCGGCAACCTGGTCGATCATCCCCCGTTGATCCTTGGCGCGCACCCCTGCCTCCCGCAATGATCGCGCCGCGCTGACGGTAGTCAGTCGCTCGTCGGCAAGTCGCACCGGTACCGGACTGATCCGCTCACCGATGGCCGCGGCTACCTGTAGTGCGTCAAGAGCCGACGATCCGGCCCGGTCGGCCAGAGTCCTGGGCAACCCGACGACGACCTCGACCGCCGCCAGTTCCTCAACAAGTGCCGCTATTCGGCGTAGATGAGCGGCGCCACGGTCCCGGCGCAGTGTCTCCACCGGCGTGGCCAGGATGGCATCCGGGTCACTGACCGCCACCCCGATGCGCACCGTGCCCACGTCGATGCCGAGCCGACGACCCCGGCCGGGATCGTCTGCGCCCGGCCGGTCGGGTAGACCGTCATGTGCAGACATCTGCGCTGTCAGCCCCGGGCCAGTTCTGAGTGGACTGCGGCCAGTGCGGCGTCGATACCCTTCGGGTCAGTGCCCGAACCCTGCGCCAGATCGGCCTTACCGCCGCCTCTGCCACCCACCGCGGTCGCCACACACCCGATCAGGTCATTAGCTCGAATGCCGGCGTCCCGAGCGGCCTCGTTCGCCGCCACCACGAACGGCACGGCGCTGCCGCCATCGGCGATCAGCACCACCACACCCGGTTCGGAACCGAGGCCGGCGCGGATGTCCCCGACCAGCGAACGCAGATCAGCAGCGGTCATCCCCGCCGCCATCCGTTGCGCCACGAGACGGACCTTACCCACCTGCTGCGCCTCGGAAATGGCATTCGCCGCGCCGGTACGAGCCTCGGTCAGTCGCGTCCGATCCAACTCCCTTTCGGCGGTCTTGAGCCGATCCACCAGTGCGGCGACCCGGCCGGGAACCTCCTCGGAGGGCACCTTCAGGCTCGATGCCACCCCGGCCAGCAGCGCACGTTCCCGGGCCAGGTAGCGGAACGAATCCAGGCCCACATACGCCTCGACGCGACGCACGCCGGAGCCCACCGAGGACTCGCCGAGGACGGTGATCGGTCCGATCTGTGCTGAGTTGCGCACATGGGTGCCGCCGCAGAGTTCCAACGAGAACGGCCCGCCGATCTCCACCACCCTGACCTCGTCGGGGTACTGCTCGCCGAAGAGCGCCATCGCCCCCATCGACTTGGCCCTCTCGATGCCGGTGAGAAAGGTGTTCACCGGGTGATCGGCCTGGACGGCCTCGTTGGCGACCACCTCGACCCGGCCACGCTGCTCCTCGGTGAGTGGACCCTGCCAATTGAAATCGAAGCGTAGATATCCGGGGCGGTTCAGTGATCCGGCCTGAACGGCATTGGGGCCCAATACTTCCCGCAGTGCGGCGTGTACGAGATGCGTTCCGGAGTGGCCCTGGGTCGCTTCGCGGCGCCACTGCGGGTCGACGTCGACGACGACAGTGTCGCCCTCGACGAACTCGCCGGACTCGACATTGACCCGGTGCACCCACAGCGTCTTGGCGATCTTCTGCACATCAGTGACCGCGGCTTTGGCCGATCGGCTGCCACCGGTGCCGGTGATCGAGCCGACGTCGGCGATCTGCCCGCCCGACTCCGCGTACAGCGGAGTACGGTCCAGCACGATATCAACCCGTTCCGGCGGCGGTGCCTGCGCGTGCAGCCCCTGATGATGGGCCGCCACCGGCACTCTCTTGCCGTCAACGAACACGCCCAGGATCTTGGCCTGGGTACTCAACTCGTCGAAGCCGGTGAATTCGGTCGGGGCGGCATCCACCAGTTCGCGGAACGCAGATAGGTCGGCATGGGCATGTTTTCGGGCGGCGGCATCTGTTTTGGCCCGGCGGCGCTGCTCGGCCATCAGTTCCCGGAATCCGAGTTCGTCGACCGTCAGGCCGGCCTCGGCGGCCATCTCCAGCGTGAGTTCGATCGGGAATCCGTAGGTGTCGTGCAGAGCGAACGCTTCCGGTCCGCCCAACATCGTCTTACCCGCGGACCTGGTGGCGGCGGCGGCGTCGGAAAACAGCCGCGACCCCGAGACCAGCGTTCGGTTAAACGCGGTCTCCTCGGCCACCGCGATCCGGTTGATCCGGTCGAAGTCGGTGACCAACTCCGGGTAGGACGGACCCATGGCATCGCGCACCCGAGCCATCAGATCCCCGACGATCGGGGAGTCGATGCCGAGCAGCTTGGCGGCCCGGACGATCCGGCGCAGCAGGCGCCGCAGCACGTAGCCGCGGCCTTCGTTGGCGGGAGTGACGCCGTCGGCGATGATGATTGCCGCGGTGCGAGAGTGGTCGGCGATGACCCGATAGCGAACGTCGTCGGCGGCATTACCGAGGCCGTACCCGCGGGGCGCACGCCGGATGACCTCGTCGATCATCGGTCTCAGTAGGTCGATCTCGTACACGTTGTCGACGCCTTGCAGCAGGCAGGCGATCCGTTCGACCCCCATGCCGGTGTCGATGTTCTGGCGCGGCAGTGGGCCGAGGATCTCGAAGTCCTCCTTGGAGGTGCCCTCGCCGCGCTCGTTCTGCATGAAAACCAGGTTCCAGATCTCGATGTAGCGGTCCTCGTTGGCCTCCGGTCCGCCCTCGACGCCGAAGTCCGGACCGCGGTCGTAATAGATCTCCGAGCACGGCCCGCATGGGCCCGGAATTCCCATCGACCAGTAATTGTCGGCCATTCCGCGGCGTTGGATTCGTTCCAGCGGAAGCCCCGCCACGTCCTGCCAGATGCCGATGGCCTCGTCGTCGTCGTAGAAGACCGTGGCCCAGAGCCTTTCCGGGTTCATCCCGTAGCCGCCCTCGGCGATCGGTCTGGTCAACAGTTCCCAGGCCAGTTCGATCGCCCGCCGTTTGAAGTAGTCGCCGAAGGAGAAGTTGCCCGCCATCTGGAAGAAGGTGTTGTGGCGGGTGGTGATGCCCACCTCATCGATGTCCGGGGTGCGGATGCACTTCTGGATGCTGACGGCGGTGTCATAGGCCGGCGTGCGCTGGCCCAGGAAGAACGGTACGAACTGGACCATTCCGGCGTTGACGAACAGCAGGTTGGGGTCGTCGAGGATCACTGAGGCGCTGGGCACCTCACGGTGACCGGCAGCGACGAAGTGATCGAGGAACCGCTTCCTGATCTCGTGGGTCTGCACGAATGGTCCCTTGTGTCAGTGCGCCCGTGTCCGGGCGCGGACGAGGTCGGCGTGGACGCGCCGGAGCGTCTCGATCCATGACATTACCGGGCAGCCGGGCCCGCTCCGGAGGCTCAGCCGCTTTCCCGGCCCACGCGGACCGCTCTGGTCAAGAGCGTCGGCGCCGGATGATGGCGCGGAGCTTCTCCACCCGGCCGGCGATCTCCCGTTCGCCACCGTGGGTACTCGGCCGGTAGTAGTCGACATCGCGGAGTTCATCCGGCGGATACTGCTGGGCGACGACGCCGTCCGGGTCGTCGTGTGGGTAGGCGTAGCCCCGGGCGTGACCGAGCAGGGCCGCACCCGGGTAGTGACCATCACGCAGGTCGGCGGGAACCAACCCGGCCCTGCCCGCCCGGATGTCGGCCTTCGCCGCTGCCAGTGCGGCGGTGACCGCATTGGATTTCGGCGCGGTGGCCAGGTGAACGGTGGCCTGCGCGAGGGTCAACTGCGCTTCCGGCATACCGATCAGAGCCACCGTTTGCGCGGCCGCGACCGCGGTGAGCAGCGCAGTCGGATCGGCCATACCGATGTCTTCGCTGGCCACGATCATCAGGCGGCGCGCCAAGAACCGGGGGTCCTCGCCAGCCACCAGCATGCGGGCCAAGTAATGCAGTGCCGCATCAACGTCGGATCCCCGGATGGACTTGATGAAGGCGCTGATCACATCGTAGTGCTGGTCGCCGTCGCGGTCGTAACGAACCGCCGCCCGATCCAGCGACCGCTCGACGATCTCGACAGTCACCGCCGCATTGGCGGCCACCGCGGTCTCCGCCGCGACCTCCAGCGCTGTCAATGCTCGGCGGGCGTCGCCGGCGGACAATGTGACCAGCAGTTCCACCGCATCGTCCGCGACGGCCACCGCGCCGCCGAGCCCGCGCGGGTCGGTGACGGCGCGGCGCACCACCGCCCGGACGTCGTCGGGACCCAACGGGTGCAGTTGCAGGATCAATGACCGCGACAGCAGCGGAGCGACCACTGAGAACGAGGGGTTCTCCGTGGTGGCGGCCACCAGCAGCACTACCCGGTTCTCGACCGCGGCCAGCAGTGCGTCCTGTTGGGTCTTGGAGAACCGGTGTACCTCGTCGATGAACAGCACGGTCTGCTCGCCCCGGATGAGGGCCTGGCGCGCACCATCCACGACCGCTCGCACTTCTTTGACTCCGGCCGACAGGGCTGAGAGCGCCTCGAATCGCCGACCGGTCGCATGGGAGACCAACGAGGCCAGGGTGGTCTTGCCGGTGCCGGGCGGACCGTAGAGGATCACCGACGCGGCGCCGGTGCCTTCGACCAGTCGACACAACGGTGACCCCGGCCCGAGCAGGTGCTGCTGACCGACGACCTCCTCGAGTGAACCCGGGCGCATCCGGACCGCCAGTGGCGCCGAGGCCGGCGGGTCGACACGCGTGCGGGCACCGTCGCCGGGCAGGTCGAAAAGACTGTCGGACACTGCTCAGGCTTACCACGGGCACGATCAGACGCGCGGGCACCTTCCAGCGGGTCCCGAGAGACTGACGCGGGAGGGAAGGCGCTTGGGCGGAGTTCCCCCAGTGAACGGCGACGGTCGATCGTGAAAACTTTCGCGAAAACCTTGCAGGGCAAACATCGGTGTGTCTAATTTAAGTCACCTAACCGAAAAACAGAATCGACCTGGCTGGTCTCAGGCCGCTGCTGGAACTCGCGTCTCGACATAGGCAAGCGGATTTAGCAACGGAATGTGGACTTGGGCCCAGCCGCGACTTGACTGATACCATCGCGGCGCCGATCCAGGACGCGCGAAAGGGAGCACCCCGTGGCTGACAAGAACCTCAATCAACCCCTCAACGTCGTCGAGAACTTCGTCGACAAGCCCTACACCGTCCAACGCCTCGTCGAGCGGCCCGTCGAAAAGATCGTCGACAAGCCGGTCACCCTTGAGCGGACCATCGAGCGGCTGGTCGTCGACACCGTCGACAAGATCGTCGACAAGCCGGCCCAGGTGTCGCGGATGGTCGAGCGCCCCGTGGTCACCGTGGTCGACCAGGTGGTCGACAAGCCGGTCAAGGTCCAGCGCCAGATGGAACGGCCCGTGGTGACCGTCGAGGACCGCGTGGTGGATAAGCCGGTCAGCGTCACCCGCAATATCGAGCGCCCGGTCGTTACCGTGGTCGACCAGGTGGTGGATAAGCCCTTCAAGGTCACCCGCTCCATCGAGCGTCCCATCGTCACCGTCGCCGACACGGTCGTCGACAAGCCGGTCAAGGTCACCCGCTCCATCGAGCGCCCGGTCGTCACCGTGGTCGACACGGTCGTCGACAAGCCGGTCCAGGTCGGCCGCAGCGTCGAGCGCCCGGTCGTCACCGTGGTCGACACGATCGTCGACAAGCCGGTCCAGGTCGGCCGCAGCGTCGAGCGCCCGGTCGTCACCGTGGTCGACACGATCGTCGACAAGCCGGTCCAGGTCGGCCGCAGCGTCGAGCGCCCGGTCGTCACCGTCGTCGACACGATCGTCGACAAGCCGGTCCAGGTCGGCCGCAACATCGAACGCCCAGTCGTCAACATCATCGACAAGATCACCGACAAGCCCGTCGAGGTGCAGCGTCTGGTCGAGAAGCTGGTGGTCTCGATTGTCGACAAGGTCACCGACCGTCCGGTCGACGTTCAGCGGCTGATCGAGCGGCTCATCGTCGAGATCCAGGACAACGTCGTTGACAAGCCGGTCACGGTCCAGCGCCTGATCGAGCAGCCGGTCGTCAGCATCGTCGACAAGGTGGTCGAAATCCCGGTCGAGCGGCTCGTCGAGCGCGTGGTGGAGAAGCCGGTTGACCGGATTATCACCAAGGTCGTCGAGAAGCCGGTCGAGAAGATCGTCGAGAAGATCATCGAGGTCCCGGTCGAGAAGATCGTCTACAAGACGGTCGAGAAGCCGGTGGAGCGGATCGTCGAGATCACGGTCGAGAAGCCCGTGGTCAAGGTGGTGGAGAAGATCGTCGAGGTCGTCGTCGAGCAGATCGTCGAGCGAGTGGTGGAAAAGCCGGTCGACCGGATCGTGGAGAAGATCGTCGAGAAGCCCAACATCATCGAGAAGATCATCGAACGTCCCGTCGACCGCGTCCTCGAGAAGATCTTGGAAAAGCCCAACATCATCGAGAAGATCGTCGAACGTCCCGTCGACCGCGTCGTGGAGAAGACGGTCGAGAAGGTCAACGTCATCGAGAAGGTCATCGACAAGCCCGTCGACCGCATCGTCGAAAAGATCGTCGAAAAGCCCAACATCGTTGAGAAGGTCATCGACAAGCCCGTCGACCGCATCGTCGAAAAGGTTGTCGAGAAGGTCAACGTCATCGAGAAGGTCATCGACAAGCCCGTTGACCGCATCGTCGAGAAGATCGTCGAAAAGCCCAACGTCGTCGAGAAGCTCATCGAACGTCCCGTCGACCGCGTCGTGGAAAAGACGGTCGAGAAGGTCAACGTCATCGAGAAGGTCATCGACAAGCCCGTCGACCGCATCGTCGAAAAGATCGTCGAAAAGCCCAACATCATCGAGAAGGTCATCGACAAGCCCGTCGACCGCATCGTCGAAAAGATCGTCGAAAAGCCCAACATCGTCGAGAAGGTCATCGAACGTCCCGTCGACCGCATCGTCGAAAAAATCGTCGAAAAGCCCAACATCATCGAGAAGGTCATCGACAAGCCCGTCGACCGCATCGTCGAGAAGATCGTCGAAAAGGTCAACGTCATCGAGAAGGTCATCGACAAGCCCGTTGACCGCGTCGTCGAGAAGATCGTCGAGCGGCCGCGCATCGTCGAAAAGGTCATCGACCGCCCGGTGGAGAGGGTTCTCGAGAAGACCGTCACCAACCCGGTGCTGGTGGAGAAACTCATCCAGCGCGACGTCGAGTATGTCGAAGAGCGGATCGTCGAGCAGCCGGTCGAAACCATCGTCGAGCGGATCGTGGAGCGCCCGGTGTACCGGGAGGTCGAGAAGATCGTCGAGAAGGAGGTCGAGCGGATCGTCGAGGTCGTCGTCGAGAAGCCGGTGATCGTCCACAAGTACGTCGAGAAGCGAGTGGAGCGGGTTATCGAGCACGACGCGGACGAGGTTTCGGTCAGCCGGCGCTCGATGGGCAAGGCCACCGAGGTCGAGGCCACGTTCGTCGAGCGGGGCACCCGCGAGGTCGAGTGGGTGGAGCGAGCCACCGGTGAGCATCCCGACGATGACATCGTCGGCGATGAGTCGGCGGAGTTCCGGGCCCGCGAGTCCTACGTCGTCGATCCGAAGTCCGACGATCCGCGGCACCGTCGCCCCTGACGCTGCCACCCGAAGGCTTGACGCCGGGGCGGTCGAACCCCCTCCCGTCCCGGCGCCAACCTTCTATTGTCCAACCGAGCATCAAAACAATCAACCAGTTATCACTAAGGAGTCTGTTGTGACGCCACAAGCACCGCTGCGAGCATCCCTCGCGCTGGGCGGAATGTTCATCCTGGCCAGTTCCCTTCTGGTGAGTGCCCCCGTCGCGAGCGCCGAGCCCTCAACCGAGGCCGTCGAGACCATCAACGACCGCTACACCACCTTCGGCGGCGAATCATCGTTGCTCGGCGCGCCACTCGGCGAGGCCGTCGATGTCGCAGGGGGCGCTGAGCGCGATTACGAGGGCGGGACGATCTTCTACTCCAAGGACACCGGCGCCCATGTGATGTACGGAGTGATCCTGGATCGCTACGAAGCCCTCGGCGGCCCCGGCAGCGGTCTTGGTTTCCCGAAGAACGATGAGGGTGATGTCGGCGACGGCGTCGGACGCTTCAACGACTTCTCCGCCCCTGAAGGTGCCGCGATCTACTGGAGCCCGCAGTGGGGCGCATCGGTGATCAAGGGCAAGGTGCTGGAGGCCTGGCGTCAGTCCGGTGCGATCACCGGGCCGTTCGGGTATCCCAGCGCGGACACCTCCGTGACCGGCGACATGCAGACCGGGAAATTCGTCGGGCCCGAGGGCACCGAGATCCAGTGGTCGAAGGCCGGCGGTCTTCTCACCATCCCGGCCGCCCTCGCGGCCAAGATCCCCGGTTTCGGTGCCAACGCACCGACTGCAGAAGGGACGACGTCTGTGAGCGCAGCACCTGGTAGGACGATCACCACCGAGAAGGTCGAGACGAAGGGCTTCAACTGGCTGTGGCTGCTGCTCGCCGTACCGGTGATCGCGGGCCTCGGTTGGCTGCTGCGCAAGCGTCCGCAGGAGGTGGCTCCGGTGCGGGTTGCCGAGCGCGCTCCGGTGGTCAAGCCGACACCGCCCCCGGCCCGCCCGGCGCCGGTCGTCAAGGCCCCTGCGCCCAAGCCGCCGGCCCCCCGGCCGCCGGCCCCCGCCAAGGTGGCTCCTCCGGTCGCCAAGGTGGCGCCGCCACCGGCCCCCAAGCCAGTGACGCCACCGCCTGCTCCACGGCCACTGCTCTCTGAGCCGCCGAAGGCGACGATCCGCACTGAGACAAGCGAAGATGTGACCACCGTGGTGCGCTACGAGGAGTCCCCCGCTGGTACCGAGACGACGGCCCGAGTGACCTACGAGAACAACGCACTCGGAGATGACCAGGAAAGCGTCGCTGACAAGAGCGACTCGATCCCCGACTGATCACGTCGATAGCAGACACCTGCTGCTCACACTGAGCAGCGTGCACCACCTAGGGAGAAAAACAGATGGAGTGGATACTAGGTATCGTCGGTGGACTCATCGGCGGCAATGTCGCAGGCGCCAAGAACAACCTCGGCGCCGCTGGTAACAGCATCGCCGGCGCGGTAGGTGGCGGACTCGGAGGTGGCCTCCTGGGCGGCCTCCTCGGCGGTGGGGGCGGCGGACTCGACATCGCCCAGATCGCGGGTTCGGTTGGCGGCGGCGGCGTCGCCGGTGCTGTGCTGACCGCAATCGTGGGCGCGGTCATGAAGGGCCGCAAGTAGCCTCAGTTCGATCGGCACCCGGCCTCGCGCGAGTCGCGCGGGGCCGGGTGCTTTTTTAAATCTCGTCCGGCTCCCGCGGGGACCTGCTTCACTCGATGAACCCGGTCTTCACTCGATGAACCCGGTCAATCCGAAATCGGCGAGGGCTCCGCGGACCGTTTCCTTGAGTTCGGTGGTGGTGGTCGTCCCGTCCGCCTCGGCGTAGCCCACGCTGAGAAAAACCCTACCGCCGATGCGACCGGAAACCACGGGTGGAAAAGCTATGGCACGCCGCGGGTACGCCCAGTCGCTGTGCTCGAACATCCGGATCGCGAAGTAATCAGCGTCGGTGCCGTCCGGACGATTGACGGCCGGATCGATTTCCACCAGGTTCGAACAACCGATGACGGCGGTCCCCACCACCATGGACTCGAGTCGGCGGGCCAGAACCCTGGGAATCAACGGCGTCAGCGGCAACGGCGCCAACAGTTGGTGGCGCGCCTCACCGAGCGTAGACAGCGCCACCTTGAGATCCGCGCGCACACCTCGCAGATCGGCGGTGACGCCCGCCGGATCGGCACTCAGCGTCACACCGGTCAGAGCGTTTCCCCGGGTGTCGTCCGCGATTCGTTCGTTGACCGGAAGGGAGAGCGTCGCGTTGCCGTCCGCCGCGACGTACCCCAGTCGGTAACCAAGTCTTGTCGCGACACCCAGAAAGAGCGAATTGCTTGTTCCACCAAGGCTTGCCGCTTTCTCATCCCACTCGCCGCTGTTCACGTATGCGGTTACCGACGGCACAGTCACCTCACCTCGGACCCCGGTGGAAGTGCCTCCGGCGCCCTGGCGGGACAACACCGCATCGTCTCCACCGCGAGCCAGTCTCAACGCTGCTGCCAATGCTCGCCCTACTTCCGGGAGAGCCCGGATGGTTGCACGTGAATCAGTACGCAGCGCACTGAGCGTGTTCCGCGATCCGCTCGGCGGGTAGCCGGGGTTCGCGGTCTCGCCCCTGACGGCGTTGGCGACCGCGATCGACAAGCCGACCCCATCGGCGACGGTGTGTGAGGCGACCAGTGTCACCGCCGCACCGCCGGAGGTGAGGGGCAGGACTGCCAGGCGCCACGAGGGCCCCCGTTCCGGATCGATCGGCAGCCTGGCCTGCTCATCGGTCCAGGCGGTGAGTTCACTGCGTGGCCGCGGGGCACGGGCGACGTCGACATCAGTGGGGCCCGGCCAAGCGATCCACCGGTGTCTGCCGAACGGCAGAGGCGAGCGTTCGATACGACGGCCGAGAAAGCCTCGTCCCAGGTCGCGGTGAAACCGCCTGAGCGCGACCAGATCGACGTCATGTTCGTAGATCCAGGTGAACTGGATCACCGGCCCGTGACCGAGGGCGCGCAGGCCTAGAAACGACGCCTGATCCATGTAGTCGAGCGTGTTGTCCACGCGCCAATGCTAGAGGTCGATACTGCAGTTTCCGTGGCAGGGCCGACGGCCCGGGGATCGCACCCTACTTCTCGGGCCGGTGATCCATCCCGGATTCCTTGCGCTGTTGCGCGGTGATGGCGGCAGGTGCATCGGTGAGTGGGTCGACGCCTCCGCCGGACTTGGGAAAGGCGATCACATCCCGGATAGATTCGGCGCCAAACAGCAATGCGGTGATGCGGTCCCAGCCGAAGGCGATGCCGCCGTGTGGCGGGGCGCCGAAAGTGAAGGCATCGAGGAGGAACCCGAACTTCTCTCCTGCTTCGGCTTTGTCGATACCCATCACCGCGAACACCCGCTCCTGGATATCGCGGCGGTGTATGCGGATCGAGCCACCACCGATTTCGTGGCCGTTGCAGACGATGTCGTAGGCGTCGGCCAGCACCGCACCCGGGTCGGTGTCGATGAGAACCACGTGTTCGGGCTTCGCGGCGGTGAAAGCGTGATGCACCGCCGTCCATTCTCCGGCGCCGACCGCCACATCCCCTGCCGCGGTGGCATCGCCGGCAGGCTCGAACAGTGGAGGGTCCACGATCCACACGAATGCCCACGCCTGAGGGTCGATCATGTCCAGACGGCGGGCTATCTCGCCACGGGCGGCCCCCAGCAGCGCTCTAGACGTCCGGACCGGACCGGCCGAAAAGAACACGCAGTCACCGGGTTCCGCGCCGACGTGGGCGGCCAATCCGCCGCGCTCGGTATCGGAGAGATTCTTGGCCACCGGACCACCAAGAGTGCCGTCGTCGTCGATGAGAACGTAGGCCAGCCCGCGGTGACCGCGCTGCTTGGCCCAATCCTGCCAGCCGTCCAGTGTTCGACGCGGCTGGGAAGCCCCGCCGGGCATCACCACCGCGCCCACATAGGGCGCCTGGAACACCCGGAAGGGTGTACCGGCGAAATACTCGGTGCACTCGATCAGTTCGAGGCCGAACCGAAGATCGGGTTTGTCGGAGCCGAAGCGCCGCATGGCATCCGCGTAGGCCATCCGGGGAATCGGCCGGGCAACCGGGTAGCCGATCAGCGCCCACAGTGCGGTCAAAACCTCCTCGGCGACGGCGATCACGTCGTCGGCGTCGACGAAGCTCATCTCCACGTCGAGTTGGGTGAACTCAGGCTGTCGGTCGGCGCGGAAATCCTCATCTCGGTAGCACCGGGCGATCTGGTAGTAACGCTCCATGCCGGCCACCATGAGCAACTGCTTGAACAACTGCGGGCTCTGGGGCAGCGCGTAGAACGAGCCGGGCTGTAGGCGGGCCGGAACCAGGAAGTCGCGCGCGCCCTCCGGTGTGGATCGGGTGAGCGTAGGCGTCTCGATCTCCACGAACGCGTGCGCGGCGAGCACCGATCGGGCGGCGGCGTTGACCCGTGAGCGCAACCGGATGGCATCGCCCGGGCCACCGTCGCGGCGCATGTCGAGGTATCGGTACTTCAGTCGGGCTTCCTCCCCCGCCGCCTCGTCGAGTTGGAAAGGCAGCGGCGCACACTCCCCCAGGACCGTCAGGGCCGTCGCGTTGACCTCGATGTCGCCGGTTGCGATGTCCGCGTTGGCGTTGCCCTCGGGACGGACCTCCACCACACCGGAGACGGCGAGACAGAACTCGGCCCGAAGTCGGTGCGCCCGGTCCAGCACGTCGGCGCCGCGAAATACCACCTGGGTGATCCCGGTGGAATCCCGCAGGTCGATGAAGATCACCCCGCCATGGTCGCGGCGCCGGGCCACCCAGCCCGCCAGCGTCACCTTCTGCCCGGCGTCGGCGGCCCCCAACGAACCCGCGGCATGACTGCGCAGCACTAACACTCCTCAGCAGGGGTAACCGACGTTATTTCGTTGTACGGAGTGTATGGACACTCCGGGCGGGACCGACGACCGACACCGGCAAAGGCGATTGTGGCAAGCTGGTGGCGGTTGCCGAGCAGCCTGCGGATTCAATCTCGAGGAGCGCTGATGACCTTCAACGAAGGCATACGGATCGACACGAGCAACACCACCAGTACCGGTGGTGGCGGCGGTCGCGGCGGTCGCGGCATCGCACTCGGTGGCGGCCTCGGCGGACTCGCGATCGCACTGCTGGCGTTGTTCCTCGGCGTCGACCCGGGTCCGGTGCTCAGTCAGCAGCAGATGGGGCCCGCCGCCCAGTCGCAGCCGGGTTTCGACCTGGCCAAGTGCCGTACCGGCGCTGACGCGAACAACTACGTCGAATGTCGCGTGGTGGCCACGGGCAACTCGGTGGACCAAGTCTGGCAGCAGCTACTGCGGGGCTACAAGCCACCCAAGATGCGGTTGTTCAAGGGCCAGGTGCAGACCGGCTGCGGACCGGCCAGCAGCGACGTCGGCCCGTTCTACTGCCCGGCCGATCAGACCGCCTATTTCGACACCGATTTCTTCCAGGTGCTCAAGACTCAGTTCGGTTCCAGCGGCGGGCCGTTGGCCCAGGAATACGTGGTGGCCCATGAGTACGGCCATCACGTACAGAATCTGCTCGGAGATCTCGGCCGCGCTCAGCAGGGTGCCCAGGGCGCCACCGGCGGCGGCGTGCGCTCGGAGTTACAGGCGGACTGCTACGCGGGCGTATGGGCGCACTACGCGGCGATCACCAAGCAGCCGGGGACCGATGTCAACTACCTGGAGCCGTTGAGTGACAAGGATATCGCCGACGCATTGTCGGCGGCCTCATCGGTGGGCGACGACCGGATCCAGAAACAGGCCACCGGCCGGATCAATCCCGAGCAGTGGACACACGGCTCATCTGAGCAGCGCCAAAAATGGTTCACCATCGGCTACCAGACCGGCGACCCGAACAAGTGCGATACCTTCCGCGCTGGCAACCTAGGCTGAAACGCAAGGCTGAAACGCAGCTATCGGGTCAGCGATCACCACTGACGCAGGGCGCACTGCACACCACTGCCGCCCTGGGCGGAGATCACGACCTCACCGTCGACGGCGATCTCACACTTGAACTCTGGGTTCACCCGCAGACCACCGCTGGCGCTGACGAAGGCCCACTGGGTCGGGTCCTTCAGCGTGGTCTGAAAGGTCCACGGCGTGCCCGGTCCCACGCCCGTGCGGGCCAGGGGCATGAACTGGGCATCGTTGGCCTGGTCGGCGCCGGGGGGATCGGCCATGACGTAATAGATATTGGCGGTCAGATCACTGGTGGTTGTCACGGTGTAGGTCACCTGGTGACCGGTGTCCGGATCGGCCCCGGCCGGCATTGTGGCGGCGCCGGCCAGCAGCACCGCGGCTGCTGCGACCGAGACTGTCAGTTGTCGCATGGTCGTCCTATCGGTCCGGGCCGTTGCGGCGTTACGTTTCCGACCTCAGCCTGCATCCCGCAGCATGTCGGTCGCCCGCCGTGACGGCAGCGTCTCGACGGTGACCTGCTCAAATAGTTCAAAGGCCGACGCGATCGTCTGATCAACGAAGCCCGCCAGTCCGGCAGCGGAGATCGGGCGAAAGAAATCCTCGACCAAGACCCCGACCAGGGACGGATTGCACGAGTCGTGCACTATCGCCTCGGCGCCCTGGCCACCTGCGGTCCACCGAGCAGCCAGGCCCGAGAGCCGATCACGCTTGTCCGCCGGGTAGTAACGGTCCGGGGTGATGCTGATCTGGACGGTGTCTCGTAGCAGGCCGCTCACTGCGAGATGAACGTGAAGGCGCCCGTGAACGGCAACGACGGGGGAGTCCACCAGGAAGAAATACTCGTCGTCGCGATGCCCGCGGAAATACCGCACGCTTTTAGCGCGCAGGTAATCCTTGATGAATGGGTGCACAGTCGCTTAACGCCGTGAGCCCGACGGGCGGTTCCCTCCCCGGATTAAGAATCCCGTGAGTCTTGGGACGGCGGGGTAGTCGCGCGGGTTCTCCTCAGGCCAACCGCGACAGGACCTCGGCAACGACGGCACCGACGGCCACCTCGATCTGTTCCCCGTTGGACAAGTCCTTGACCCCGATGTTTCCGGCGTCGATATCACGATCGCCGGCGACGAGGGCGATCCGCGCACCCAAACGATCGGCCGAGCGCAAACCGACTTTGATTCCGCGGTCATCGTAGGCGAGGTCAATCCGCACCCCGGCGGCGCGCAATTGCGCGGCCAACCGAGCGAGTGCAAGTTTCGCCTGCTCCCCCAGTGGCACCCCGAATACCTCGCAGCGGCGGGCATCCCCCACCGTCCTGCCCTCCGCGTGTAACGCCAGCAGGGTGCGGTCCACCCCGAGTCCGAACCCGATACCGGAGAGATCCCTACCGCCGAGTTGTGCCATCAGTCCGTCGTAACGCCCACCGCCGCCGATGCCGGACTGCGCACCGAGGCCGTCGTGGACGAACTCGAATGTCGTCTTGGTGTAGTAGTCCAGTCCCCGCACCAGTCTCGGATTAACGACATAGGGCACACCCACCGCGTCGAGGTGAGCGAGCACCGTGTCGAAATGCTGCTTCGCCGTATCGGACAGGTAATCCAGCATTACCGGTGCGGAAGCGGTCAATTCCCGAACCTCGGATCGCTTGTCGTCGAGCACCCGCATCGGATTGAGAGTGGCGCGCGCGCGGGTTGCTTCATCGAGATCGAGACCGAACAGAAACTGCTGTAACAACTCGCGGTACTCAGCACGGCACGAGTCATCACCTAAGGAGGTGATTTCCAGTCGAAAGCCGTCAAGTCCCAACGCCCGGAACCCGGCGTCGGCGATAGCGATCACCTCAGCATCCAGGGCGGGATCATCCACCCCGATCGCCTCCACACCAACCTGTTGAAGTTGACGATAGCGCCCGGCCTGTGGCCGCTCGTAACGGAAGAACGGCCCGGCGTAACACAGTTTGACCGGCAGCGCGCCGCGGTCGAGTCCGTGTTCGATCACCGCGCGCATCACCCCGGCGGTGCCCTCCGGTCGCAGTGTCACCGAACGGTCGCCGCGGTCGGCGAAGGTGTACATCTCCTTGGACACCACATCGGTGGACTCCCCCACCCCGCGGGCGAAGAGCGCGGTGTCCTCGAAAATCGGCAGCTCGATGTCGCCGTAGCCGGCTCGGCGGGCGCCGGCCAACAATCCGTCGCGCACCGCGACGAATGCGGCTGAGGTCGGCGGCAGATAGTCCGGCACGCCCTTGGGCGCCTGGAAGTCGCTCACCGCACCAACCCCTGCAGGAACGGGTTGCTCCGGCGTTCGAGGCCGATCGTGCTGGATTCGCCGTGACCGGGGAGAACCCTGGTGTCGTCATCGAGCACCAGCAGTTTGGTGACGATCGAGGACATCAGGTCGCGCCCACTTCCACCTGGCAGGTCCGTGCGGCCAACGGACTGCGTGAACAAGGTATCGCCGGTGAAGGCCAACTCGCTTCTTCCGGTGTCGTGATCGGGCACCCGGAACACCACCGACCCGCGGGTGTGCCCGGGGGTGTGGTCCACCACGACGCGGATCCCGCCGAGGTCAAGTTTGTCGCCGTCCCGGTCGAGTTCGATCACCTGCCGAGGTTCCCTGAACAGCGCACCGAAGGCGAGTTGGCTGATTCTCGGGCCGAAACCATTGATGGGATCGGTCAACATGAATCGGTCGGCCGGATGGATGAACGCCGGGCACCCGAAGGTGTCGGCCACCTTCTGCGCCGACCAGATGTGGTCGATGTGCCCGTGGGTGAGCAGCACTGCAGCCGGGGTCAGGCGGTTCTCGTCGAGGATCTTGCGAAGGGTTCCCAGCGCCCGCTGACCGGGATCGATAACAATCGCGTCTGACCCCACACGTGGCGCCAGCACGTAGCAATTGCAGGCCAACATGCCAGCCGGGAAACCGATGAGCAACACGGGCATCAGTGTCCCATCCGGAAGATCGGGCGGGTCGCAAACCCCTCCGGTGGGTTCGGCTGGCAGACTCGTGGTCGATCAAACGAGCTCTAACGGAGGAACGCCGCGGTGCCCAGCAACGAAGAACGACGTGAGACGGCCAAACTCAATCTTGAGCGCCAACTTCAAAGCCGGGCCAGTGCTGATAAGCGACGGCGGATCCTGACAGTCGTGGCAGCGGTCGCCACGATCGCCGCCGCAGCCGGAGCGATCTTCCTGTTCGTCGCGAAAGACGAGGATTCAAATATCCCGACTGCCGCGGTAACCACCGTGGCGGAACCGACGACTCCGGCGCCCCGCGGCGGTGAGGGCCAACTGCCGATATTCAAGGCTGCCGCCGACCTCGGGGCGAACTGCCAGTACCCGGCGGGAACGCAGAAGGCCAGTAAGTCGGTCGATGCCCCCAAAACCGGGAAGGTGCCCACCGACCCCGCCACCGTCAGCGTGAGCATGTCCACCGATCAGGGCAACATCGGCCTCGTCTTGAACAACGCGGAGGCGCCGTGCACCGTCAACAGCTTCGCGAGCCTGGCCCAAAAAGGATTCTTCAACGACACGATCTGTCACCGGCTGACGACCGCCCCCTCTTTGGGCGTGTTGCAGTGCGGTGACCCGGCCGGTACCGGCGGCGGCGGCCCGGGATATACCTTCGCCAACGAATACCCGACCAACCAGTACCCCAAGAATGACCCGGCGCTGCAGAACCCGATGCTCTACCCACGCGGCACCCTGGCCATGGCCAACGCCGGCCCCGATACCAACGGCAGCCAGTTCTTCCTGGTGTACAAGGATTCCCAACTACCGCCGGGCTACACCGTCTTCGGCACCATCGACGCCACCGGCCTGGCCACGCTGGATAAAATCGCGCAGGGCGGCGTCGCCGGCGGCAGCACCGACGGCAAACCCGCGACCGAGGTCAAGGTCAAGTCCATCCTGCTGGACTGACTCCACCCCCGGGGGGTTAGGTTGGCACGGCTCAGGGCAGGCCGGCGGCGGTCTCCGCGGAGATCCCTTCGTGCAACACCGCGACCGGGCAGCCGGCATGAGCCAGAACCTTCTGGCTGACCGACCCCATGACCAACCCCGAAAAGCCGCCGGATCCGCGGCTTCCGACGACCAGCAGTTCGGCGCCGACGGCCTCGGCCAGCAGGACCTCGGCCGGGCGGCCGGTCCCGGCGACGAACGAGACCACGACATCGGGAAACGCCGTCGCGGTGACGATCACCGGCGAATGAAATGCGCTGGTGTCCGAGCCGGGGGTGGCATCCTCAGGGTTGACTTCCCAGGTGTCGGGTTCTCCTCGTCCCGCCTCGATCGTCACCGCAACCACACCACAGCCGATGGCTGCGGCATGCCGGAAAGCAAAGGCTGCCGCCCGATTCGATGCCGCTGAACCGTCGTAACCCAGTACGACCTGACCCGGGTTGCCCTCGATTCCCTCCGTGTCCTCGAACGGCAGTCCACCCTCCATTCCGGAGTGCACCACGACGACCGGGCATTGCGCGTAGGGCGCGACGTGCATGGTGGTGCTGCCGAGCAAGAGGCCGCGGAACCCCTCGATGCCGCGCGATCCGAGCACCACCACATCGGCGGTCTCTCCGGCTGCCAGCAATGACTGCACCGGTGCATCCGGCATCTGCAACGGCCGGATCTCCAGACCGGGATGGGCTGCCCGGGCCAGTGCCACCGCATCGCCGAGCACCCCATCGGGATCCTCGATCAGGGTGGGCCGGGCAAGTTCGTCGGGCCGCGCGTACAGCACGGTCAGGGGCAGACGGTAGGCGACCGCGGTGTCTGCGGCCCACCTCAGTGCTGCGCGGCCATGCTCAGATCCGTCGGCTCCGACGACGATGCCGCTATCGACAGCATCGGGTTCTTCGGTCATGACTTCGTGCCCGTCATTCGCGTGCCCGTCATTCGCGTGCCCGTCATTCGCGTGCCCGTCATTCGCGTCCTCGTCATTCGCAGCAGATTGTCCATTCACCAGCACACAATGCAAACACCCGACACTTTGCGCTGTCAGCGGTACGTTACTTCCCATCGTCGATTCCAAAGCGACCCGGTGGGAGTGGGATGAGAGAAACGCACGATCTAAACCACGTCGCCGAAGCCGACCTGCACGGTAAGGGCCTTTCCCGGAACTCCGTCGGCGTCTTCGGCAGCGTCGTTCTCGGAATCTCCTCGGTCGCGCCCGCCTATGCGCTCACCGCCACCATCGGAATCCTAGCGACTCAGGCCGGGTCCAAAATGGCCGTGGTAATCATCGCCGGTTTCCTGCCGATGTTCTTCGCCGCCTACGCCTACCGAGAGTTCAACAAGGTGGCCCCGGACTGCGGAACGTCGTTCACCTGGACCACCAAGGCATTCGGCCCCTACGTGGGCTGGATCGGCGGCTGGGTCGCCATCCTGGCCACCGCGATCGTGCTGTCCAATCTCGCCGGGGTGGCGGTCGAGTTCTTCTATCAGTTCCTCGGAGACCTCTTCGGCAGTCCGTCGATCGGCGGACTCTGGGAGGTCAAGTGGATCAACGTGCTGACCTGCGTGAGTTTCCTCGCAGT
>Ga0210003_1000055_pt1 | contig 99248 bp, 95 predicted proteins | sample LantaG_FD_182804 | JGI IMG/M metagenome (GOLD analysis project Ga0210003, IMG submission 182804) | Deep subsurface microbial communities from Baltic Sea to uncover new lineages of life (NeLLi) - Landsort_02402 metaG (SPAdes) (version 2) | ecosystem: Environmental > Aquatic > Marine > Oceanic >... | reverse complement strand
GCTTTCCAATGAGACTCTACCCCCCTCTATTATCATGTGGATGTCTGCAAAAGGGTTCGCATTGGGTGATCAACAACCAACAAATCAACTAGATGCTGAAATGACTGAAGATGCTGCTAGTTCAAATGGTAAAAAACGCGAGGCCGAAAGCCCGCCCCCTATAGAACAGGGACAACCAAACGATGGGGGAGAACCTCCAACTAAACGAGCCAAATAGTAAAAATGGCCCCGCGCGGTTGTGGCTCGGAGGTATGGGAAAAAGCAAATCTGTATACCCATAGGAACGAATCAACCATACTGTAGAGAGCTCAAATGAGCACTGTCCCCAATGCAGCTCTAAAGAAAGCTAGAGCCTACATCCACTTTTGGGACGATAGTCGGGACATTCCGCAAGAATGACTTGAAAGTATCCAAATAGATATGTCGACTACTTTGATTATTCCACTTCAACTTTGGGGACGATGATCGGTACATTGCGCAAAAATGGCCAAAGAGCATCCATGTAGATGGGAATACCCATCCCGACGAGCATAAGGCTATTATCTACAGTTTCCATCATGCGGGGATTTGCTCCCTTTAGGGCTAACATGCTCAGAACGAAAGATCCGATATAAAGAACTTGCTGGAACAAACGAATATGCTGAGATCGCTTCCAATGCGAGGCAAGTCCCCTAAGCTCTTTGATATGCTTTTGCGTATCTTGCCTGTTCTGGTCGAGAACGGACTGAAACAACTTAAATGAGGCTACAGCCCCTCTTGGCCCTATTTTTGATTGGAGAACTTCCATCCTTTCGCTTAAAGATTTCAAGCCATTCTTATTGAACTCAGCTAAAACTGTCTCATAATTTAAATCGGTATCAGAAAGCAGCTTCTTGATCTCAGGCCAATTGATAATGTCCTTCTTCAATAGCGCATCGATTTGATCGACTTGAAGCTTAGAAAAGGGGTCTTGGCTCGTGAAAATGCTCTTATTATCTCTCAATATCTCATAGAGCAAGGGTATGTAAATCCCTAAAATCAACACAGGGAGAATCCAAGGATTTGCGGCAATAAATGCGGCAACCCCGCCTAATGCAACAAAAGCGGTAATGGTGGAAACAAGCATGAAAAGACCAATACCTATACAGGCCGCAGAAATGATAAGAAGACGAATTCCTTTGGCCTTGTCGCCATTGGCAATGGCCTGTATCCCCTCTCTAAGAGTCACAAAGCCCATAGCTAGATTGAGAATACCGCCAATTCCACCAAAAACCGCAGATCCAATGACTATAGGAGTTAATGCAGCAATAGAGGGCAGGGCCACTTTGATTACGGTAAACACCACAAACATGGCGGTAACGACATCATGAAAGACCTGGATAAAGCAGCTTCCCGTAACCGGGTGAAACCGTCTTTTCTTGTCTGCAAGGCTAGACTCAATAAGCGCTTCTTTTTTAGCAAAAATGGTCCCTACCGCTGTGCTGAGAGCTTTATCAGCGCGCGATGGTCCGCTTGGAGCTATTCTACTCCAAAGGTCTCCTGGCAAGGATCTAATATTACTAAGTACATTATTCATAATAGCAGTAATAGTAACAAAGTATTGACTATTAGTCAATTAAATAATTTTATTTACAGTAGGGATTACAAGCAACTAATAACTAGAGCTTACAACTCTTTGATTTCATCGCGATGGATGCTGATTTTGCGGGTGGCGACTTGCTCGATGAAGTCGCGGTCGTGCGAGACGAAGAGGATTGTGCCTGGGAATTTAACTAATGCCTTTGCTAAGGCCTCTTTCGATTCGAGGTCGAGGTGGTTGGTCGGCTCATCGAGCACGAGGAAATTAGCTCCTGAGAGCATGAGCTTGGCAAGTAGCAGGCGGGCCATCTCTCCCCCACTGAGCATGGTGATCTTTTTCTGTGCATCATCGGGCCTAAAGAGCATCGCACCGAGGATCTGTCTTCTTTTTTCATCATTCATTTGTGGGATTTGCGTCTCTAGCCATGCGAGGACCGTTTCCGTGCCCTGGAAGAGGTGTTTGTGCTCTTGGTAGAAGACGGCCATTTGCACATTGTGGCCGATAATAGCTTCTCCTTCGTCGGGTGCAATTTTCTGGATGAGCATGTGGACAAGTGTGGTCTTGCCTCCCCCATTGACGCCGATGAAGGCGACCCGATCCCCTCGCATGAATTCGAGGGTTAAGGGACCGATTAGGATATCGGGGTCGTAGATTTTACAAAGACCTTTTGCTTTGAGAGGAGTTTGTCCGCTTGGTTTTTCTGGCTTAAAGTAGAACGAGGGATACTGCCTTGAGGAGCGTCCAAGTTCTGGCCACTCCATTTTATCGAGCATCTTTTGCCTGGACATGGCTTGTTTGGATTTGGAGGCTTTGCTTTTAAAGCGCTCAACAAATTGGCGCATTTTCTGAGCCTTTGCCTCTGTCTTGGCATATTCACGCCCCTTTTGCTCGGCGATCTCTTCTTTTTTCTGCAAAAACTGCTTGTAAGTACAGGGATAGCTACTGATAGTCCCATAATCCACATCGAGCACGGCTGTTCCTACGTTTTGGAGGAAGCGCTCATCATGTGATACGGTGAGTAGGAGTCCCTTGAAGCTTTCAGTCAGGTAGCTTTCAAGCCAGGCGATACTTTTGATGTCGAGGTAGTTGGTCGGCTCATCGAGTAAAAGGATATCGGGATTGGTGAAGAGTAGCTGCGCTAGAAGAACGCGCATCTTCCAACCCCCTGAGAGCCGTTTTAAGGGCTCATGCAGAGCATCAATTGCTAAACCTAGTCCTATGAGAAGGCTCTCTGCATCAGCTTCTGCTCTATAGCCATCAAGGCTTGTGATCCTCTCTTCGACCTTAGAGAGTTTTTCGGCCTCAGTGTCGGTCCACTCTGGAGAATCAAGAATCTTATTTTTAGCGAGCATCGCTTCCCATAAGGGTTCTCTTCCTTTGATCACAACTTCTACGAGGGAGAGGTGGTCGTATTTGTGATGATCTTGGCGCATCCAGCCCATAGTCGCAGCTTTGGGCTTTTGGATTTCTCCAAGTGTTGGCGCCCGTTCATTCGCTAAAAGAGAGAGAAATGAGGATTTACCGCAGCCATTTGCGCCTACGACGATGTACCGGTATTTCGGTGTGAGGGTGAGACTCACATCGTCAAAGAGAACACGGTCCCCAAAGTGGAGAGAAATTTGGTTGAGCTGTAACATGGTTAGAACTGCGCTAGTAAGCGCATGTCATTTTCAGTGAACATCCGGATGTCGCTAATGCCATAGCGAAGCATAGCCAGACGTTCGATGCCAAGACCCCAAGCGTACCCTGAATATTTGTGCGGATCGATCCCACCATTTTTGAGAACTTCTGGGTGAACCATGCCAGCGCCACAAACCTCTAACCAGCCAGTTTGTTTACAGAGGCGACAGCCTTTTCCGTTGCAAGCAGTGCAGCGAAGGTCCACTTCGATTCCGGGCTCGACAAAGGGAAAATAACTGGGACGAAAACGCGCCTCAATATCTTTCTTAAAGAGTTTGCTCCAAAATTCTTCCATGGTGGCAAAGAGATCTGCAAAAGAGACATCTTCGTCAATGTAGATTCCTTCCACTTGGTGGAAGAAGACATGAGATCTCGCGCTGATGTTTTCATTGCGAAAGACGGTTCCTGGTGCGATGATGCGGATGGGTGGGTTATGTCCTTCCATCGCGCGCAGTTGCACATTGGATGTCTGCGAACGCAGCAGAGAGTGCTCGTTGATGTAGAAGGTGTCTTGCATATCACGCGCTGGATGATCTTCGGGATAATTGAGTCCTTCGAAATTATACCAATCAGAATCAATCTCAGGACCGCACTGCACGGAAAATCCCATGCCACTTAAGATATCGATTACTTCACGAAGCATGATCCGGATGGGGTGATGTCTACCGAGAAATTGTCGTTTTCCAGGGAGCGAAGTGTCGATTTTTTCTTCTTCGAGTTGTTTGCTCTCTTCAGCTTGAGAAAAGGATGAGAGTGCTTGCTCGCAGAGATCTGCGATTTCGAGTTTGAGCTCGTTAATGATTTTACCTACTTGGGGACGCTTATCAGGATCCACACTGCGCAGATTGACCATAAGCCCTTGGACAGGACCTTTTTTTCCCAAGTATTTGACTTTTAGCTCTTCAATATCTTTGGAGTGTTTGACACTCGTGAGATCCTTTTGAAAGGCTTTTTTTAATAAGAGAACTTCTTTTTCCATAAGAACACAAAAAAAAGGCGGCTTAAAAAGCCGCCTTTAGCGTTTTTTTTAAGCTAGCGCTTTTTTCGCTTCGCTCGCGACGAGGGCAAAACTTTCAGGATCATGGATAGCCATTTCTGAAAGCATCTTTCTATTCAAATTACATCCCGATTTTTGCAAACCGTTGATCATTTTACTATAAGAAAGGCCGTTAATCTTGGCTCCAACACCAATACGCGTGATCCAAATTCTTCGGAAGTCGCGCTTACGCAATTTGCGGTGGCGTGTGCTGAAGGCAAGGGCGGACATCACGGCATCTTTGGTCAATCGAAGGTGATTCTTACGATCTCCTACAAACCCTTTTGCCAGTTTCATTAGTCGCTTACGTTTGCGATGTCTTGCTACTGAATTACTTGCTCTTGTCATAATTTATGCTCCTATCAATCGAGCGTATTTTTTTTCTACTACTCTAGCGACGCCGGCGTCTTTGCCCATGCGTCTCTTTGTATTTGACGATTTCTTTGTCAAAAGGTGTCTTTTGCCAGGACGACGACGTAACAATTTTCCGGTCCCAGTGACCTTAAATCTTCCTTTCGCCGCTTTGTGGGGCTTCATTTTTACTTTCACTTTTTTTCTCCTTCATCTTCTTTACACCAGGCGCTAAAGTAACCGAAAGGTTTCTTCCCATTTGTTTTGGGAAAGCTTCCGGTGTAGCAATATCGGAAAGACCATCGAGCAATTTTTGGACCACTCTTCTTCCCACCTCAGGGTGGGCCATCTCGCGTCCTCGAAACATGCAAGTCACGCGGACTTTGTTTCCTTTCTCGATGAACTCTCTGGCTCTTTTCATCTTGAAATCAAGGTCATGCTGATCTGTGTTCGGCTTGACTTTGACCTCTTTGATTTTTACCTGATGTTGAGCCTTTTTATTTTCTCTTTCTTTTTTCGTTTGTTGATAACGAAATTTTCCATAATCAATGATTTTACAAACTGGCGGCTGTGCTTTGGGGGAAATCTCAACTAAATCAAGGCTATCTGCGTCTGCTAAAGACTGCGCTTGCTGTATGGTTACGATTCCTAACTGCTGTCCTTCCTTATCGATCAAACGCACACTGGAGGCGCGGATTTGTCTATTGACTCTCAAGTTTTCGCTCCGATAAGAAATTTTTCATTTGCTGCATAGTCAGTGTTTTGTTTTGGCTCGAGCCTTGAACTCTCACCTTTAATCTACCTGTTTCTTCTTCTTGTTTCCCAAAAACAATAACACAAGGGACTTTGACTTGCAATGCCCGATGCATTTTTTCTTTTAAAGGTCTCTCGCTTTGATCCACGCTATAGCGGATTCCAAGCTCGTCTAAATTTTTTATCACCTCTGCAAAAACGACTCCTTCAAGAGGGAGAAGCCTCACTTGCTCGGGTGCCATCCAAAAGGGAAGCTCCCTTCCGAATTTTTCGAGAACTAGATTAATAAATTTCTCAAGATCCCCAAAAAGAGAGTAAGAAATCCTTTCCTTTGCGCTCTCCAAATACGGACCGGGACAAAATCGTCCCAACCCATCAGCTATGTAAGCCGTGACACCTGATTTTTGAGCGCCATCTTCCACATAGTCTATTTCTAATTCTTTTAAGGCTGCAGAGAGTTTAGTCCTCTGATTTGCGTGCACGACCCACTTCACCTCAAAGTCAAAAATTTTAATCCATTTTCCTATGATTTGCAAGCAAGAAATCAGAGAATTCTTCTCAAAAGAAAAAATATGGTCTTGCAAATCGTGCCAAAAGCAAATTTTTTCTCGGCCCGTAAGCACAAAATAGTCTTTGGGGTCGCCTCCAGACATCTCTTCAAAGCCGTGTTGCGCAAGAAAGTGATGCCATTTTTGCTCAAGGACGTGTTTAAACAGTACTCCCCTGGGATGCCAGAAAGGCTCTTCAAAAAGTTCTAGTTCTTTGGCAATGCAGGTCGCATTTCTTTGCGGATAGTCTCGATAGAGCTTTAAAAAGTTTTTTTGCTCTTTCTGCGTTTCAAATGCAACACCATGGATGCAAATCTCCCTCTTCTCTTGGGTATAGTCCAAAAGAGTAAAAAATCGAGTGTACTGCATTGGACCCGCGCAAAGATCGACAAGGTCGCCAATAGAGACTACTTCCACTAGTCCTTCTACTTCTTCAAGAGTTTCTGCAAGCGATTTTTCATTTTTATGAAGCAGGAATTCAACTGCGTTGGAAGCTAGCATTTCTTTGCTTTCAAGCTCTTGCTTTCCCAGTTCTCTCATCTCACTTTCGAGCATGTGCATAAATTCTTTTTGGAAAGAAGCTGTATCGCGAAAACGAACATGAAACCCTCTCTCGTCAGAGCTAGAGCCTAAATAAGTACTATGGGGGAAGACTTTGCGAACCGCAGCACCTAAAAGAACTGCTGCGGCTTCGTTACCTGCAAACATTGGGATATAGCTGACTCGAACAGCTGACCTCCACGATGTCAACGTGGCGCTCTAACCAACTGAGCTAATATCCCCCATGATTAGTCCTGATATGATATAATAGTTACAAATTCGATGGAAGCGAAAAAAAGACACTCTCACATCCAGCTCGCCCACTCTTACTGGAAGAATCATCTCCAGAATGATTCCCAACATACTTCTTGGGCCATTGACGCAACCTGCGGCAATGGTCATGACACCCACTTCCTTGCAAAGATCTGCGAAGGGGTAATTTCAATCGATATTCAGGAAAAAGCAATAGAAAACGCCAAGCAAACCGCTGAAAGCTCAAATATTTTCTATTTTTGCCAAAGTCACGAAAACTACCCCACACTGGCATATGAGAATCCTATCTCTCTAATTGTCTATAACTTAGGATACCTCCCTGGCGGAGATAAGGGACTCACTACTCTCACCCCCTCAACCCTGTCTAGTCTAGAGCTGGCCATGGATCTCCTCGCTTCTGGCGGCCTCATTAGCATCACTTGCTACCCTGGGCACCTTGAGGGGAAAGCGGAAGAAAAGGCTCTTATTTCCCTCGCAGAGGGGCTAGACGTCAAACTCTGGAATGTATGCCATCACAGATGGCTGAATCGGAAAGACGCCCCTAGCTTGCTCCTTTTACAAAAAAATCCTATCAACTAAATAGTTTAATCACTAAGAACCAACGACTGCTTACTTTAAAATAATGTTAGGGAATTGTAAAGATACTATAAATCAGGTATAGTTTAATTATAAGGCCAAAAGGTAGGAGGTTTAATATATGTCTCATACTCTCTCTGATAATATTTTTCAAAATTTCTGCGCTCTCTCTCAAAAAGTACAAAAGCTCGAAAATAAAGTAAAATATGATCCCGTTACAAATGAAAAAAGAGCCGAGCTGCATAAAGCACTCGACAACTTGCAAGGTAATGTAGAAAAACTGCGCCAAAATGCAGTGGATACGCAAAACCGAGCCACACAACTCTTCTCTCAATTTGAGGAGATGGAAAGTCAAATTATCTCTTTGTATCGAAAGGTCGAAGAGGGTTTTGAGGATTATGAAATTTCTCTTATTACAGAGGAGGCTTTTGAGCTTACGCAATCACTATCATCTGGGAAAATGGCAAATGTTGCGAAAAAGGTAAATGAGCTTAAATCGAATGTCTTATTCTTGTTCAAGCACAGACGCCCTTCTATGCAACATCGAAAAATTGTCCATCTAGCCCTAAAGCTTACCGATTATGCGAGTGAGATGATGCAGTCCCCTGGCATGCTAACGAAAAAAAACCTGCAACTGATTCAGCTTTTGAAAACGCTTTTAAGAGAAGCCGTTCTCAAAGCGGATCAGATGGAAGAACCGGGGGAAGCCTTGCTATCGATGGATCTCTATGAAATTGCAGAACTCCTTTACCAGAAAAAGGTGAAGGAAGGCAGGCTTCGTCTCAACCTCATTTTCTCGCAATTGAGCAAAGCGCAACAAGCACGTTTAAGAGAGGCTTCTGACTATCCAAGGGAAATGGTGAAAATTCTGCTCGAAATTGCAGACGGTGATCCGTGCATTCAGTGGCAAAATAAAGAGCCCTCTGTCATTCATATGCTTCAGGGTTAAGCAAGCATACTATTGGGATGAATTCATAATATAGAAGCTGCCACAGATAACGAGAATGTCTTTCTTAGACGTGGCGGCTTTTGCTTTTTCAACCCCTGTTGTAATCTCTTCCTCTATCGAATAGGGGCAAGATGAAATCTTCATGAAAATCTCAGCAAGCTCTTTTGGCGTCGCGACATCTGGCTCTTTTGCCATAACAAAATGGACAAAACTTGCCTTTTGCTCGATTTCTCGAAGACACGCTTTTAGATCTTTTCGCTTGCTCATACCGATTACAAAGCGAAACTTGCGATATGGGTAATGATGCCCAAGTGCATTAGATAGCTTTGCAAAGCCATCGGGGTTGTGTGCGACATCATAGATCACGTTTTTTCGCTTCTCAAAGCGGCATGGAAGGCTACATTCCAGCCCTTTCTTGATATGTACATCCTCAATTGCGAAGTGATTTTTTAATAGATCAAGAGCCTCATTGGCAATAAGCTGATTCTCCGTATCGTAAAAACAGGATCTCTTCTCGATGATATGAAGAGGTGCTGACAGCTCTTCTGCTTTTTTAAAGATAGGCAAAAACTTGGCGTTTGGCCCTACGACTACGGGCGTGTTGGGCTTAATGATCCCAGCTTTTTGCTCAGCAATCGAGTCGAGACTTTGTCCCAAGTGCTCTAGGTGATCAAAGCTCACTGAAGTGATAACAGAGATAAGCGGCGTCACAACATTGGTTGCATCAAACGTCCCTCCAAGACCCGTCTCAAGAACCGCTACATCGACATGTTCTTCATGGAAATAACGCATTGCAAAAACGGTAGTGTTGTTAAAGAAGTGAGGAGCGCCTTCAAGCTCTTCAAAATAGCGTACCACTGTTTGCTCGGGGATTTTTTGCCCATTGATCATAATGCGCTCGCAATAATCGTATAGATGAGGAGAGGTATAGAGCCCAACTCTCAGACCCGCTTCTTGCAGGGCTCTGGCTATTTTTACCGAGACTTGTCCTTTTCCATTTGTGCCAGCTACATGAATGACAGGAAAGTTTTCGTGAGGATTCCCATATTTTTCTAAAAGCCGGAGCATCTGCTCGCAATTATCTTCTCTAGTCTTGGGCTTTCTTCGAAATAGCTCTTGAGTAACTTCTTCGTATTTGGTTTTTAACAGCATCGGTTGTTTTGAAATATTTGGGTAAAACTCGCTTCATTTACCCAGGAACACCCAAGAGGAATTCCCGGTTTGATCGCTCCGTGAAAGTCAGAACCTCCACTCATTAAAAGCCCCTTTTCCTCAGCTACTCGCACCCATCGCTGTTCCTGATGTGGCGGGCATTTTGAATAGTAACATTCTATCCCGTCAAAGGGTTTTTGCAAGAGTTTTTCTGCCATTTTTGGATTTTTGAGCAGATGGGGGTGGGCGATGAAAACTTTTCCTCTAGCTTTGTGAATCACGGCAATCGTTTCATCTGTAGAGATTGGCTCGCCAGGATCAAAGCAGGGCTTGCCATCGCCTATAAGCCTATTGAAAGCGTCTTGCACAGAAGAGGCATACCCTTTTTTAACTAAGGCAAGTGCAATGTGTGGACGTCCCATAATCGACTCGTCCATTTCGACAAAAAGGCTGCGATTATTCAGCTTTTCAATAATTTTAAGATTGCGCTCTTCTCTTCTCTTGACATGTCTTTGGCAAAAATCTTTAAGCTCAGCACTTGCTAAATCAAAATCGTATCCGAGAACGTGAACGCTTATCCCATCATCGACAGAGGAAAACTCTACACCAGGGCCAAGTGCAATCCCCGCTTCCTTTGCCGCTGGAATGGCCGTCTCATAGGCATTGATAGTGTCGTGATCGGTGATCGAGAGTCCAGACAGCCCCACATCCTTTGCGTGGGCAATCAGCTCCTCAGGGCTCATTGTACCATCAGAACAAGTACTGTGACAGTGCAGATCTGCGCGAAAATCACGGGTCATAGGTTGTTGGGACCTCTCGAAGCTCCATTTCCAGTTCAATATTCGTCTTATCTTTTACGGTTTGCCGCACATATTTAGCAAGAGCTAGTACATCTTTTGCAGATGCTCCCTCAGAATTGATGATGAAATTTGCATGCAATGAAGAGACCTTCGCTCCCCCGATCTGCTTATTTTTGAGTCCACTCTTTTCAATAAGGGCGCCCGCCACTTCTCCGTTTGGATTGCGAAAGATGCACCCGCAAGATAGAGCATCGTAGGGTTGGGTTTTCGTCCGATAAGCCACTATGTCCAATTGCTCTTTCCGCGCTTTATCATCTAACGCGAGCTGAAATCTAGCTGCAGCGATAGCTCCACGCCTACTTTGAAAACTGCTCGTTCTGTAAGAAAACAAAAGATCTTTGGCAGAAAAGATCTCAAGCTCCCCTTTTTCATCGACAAACGTCACCTCAGTCAAGCTATTACAGGTCTCTTGACCATTTGCCCCAGCGTTCATATAAACAGCACCACCAACTGAAGCAGGAATGCCTGAGGCAAACTCTAAGCCCGACAGCCCCTTCCTTGCTGTTTTGACACCAAGGTGTGAAAAAGAAAATCCAGCTCCGACATAAACCTTAGAGCCTTCCATCTCACAAAAGTTGATTTTGTTGTGGATAACAAGGCCATCAAAACCTGAATCTGAAAAAAGAGAATTCGATCCCTTGCCGAGAATATGAAAAGAAAGCTTTTGCCCGTAGGCGCAAGCGAGAACCTCTTGAAGCTCTTCTATCGAGTCCACTTCAGAAAAATAGCGAGCGTTTCCTCCGATCCCAAAGGTAGAAACTTCAGCAAGTGATCGATTCTGTTGAAACGGCTTCATCCCCATCCTTATAAACAGCGTCTAGGAGGGCATTGACAAAGCCCGATCCTTCCGCAGTAGCGTATTTACGGGCGATCCGAACACCTTCGGCAATCGCCACTTTATCGGGGAGATCCGTGTAGAGAAGCTCAAAGAGACTAAGGCGCAAAACCGACTTCTCAATCCAAGAAATTCTTTGCAAATCGTAATCGATCGCTTTATCAGAAATTTTTTGATCAAGCTCTTCGCACTTTGCTAAAACAGCTTTGGCCTTTTCTTCAGCTTCTTTTGCCAACTTCTTTGGAATGGCATTTTGGCGCATCAAAAGAGTCAGCTCCCCGTCTTCCTGCTCAAAAGAGCGACTATAGAGGAGTTGAAAAACAATTTCACGAAATTTTTGCATACTTTGCGCCATAGCGAGAATGATAACATATCTAGGGCTTACATCTCAAGTGATCTATCAGCAGGATTAAAAAAATTTTAATATGGTCTGGCCTTGTTGCGTAAATGCAGCTTGAAGATAGCTTTGGGTGCATCCGACCTTAAGTTAAGGTGCCACCCACTTGCCTTTAGGTATCTAATTTCCACTTTTCTCGATTTATCTATCAATCGATATTTTTAATGCGTTTTCCCTGGGTTCGTACTCCTTTGGCTTACAAGTTTATACGGACCTCTAAATCTACGTGGACCATTTTTTATGGGGTGCAGGTCACTTTGCGCTTACAGAGCAATATAGAGCCCTTGCAAAATTTTTTACCCACTGGTAAAATATTGCAACCATGAAAATACATGAAGTTGCTGCACCCAAGCAGATAGAGATAAATAGAGAAATAGCGCCTATCCAGCCTTCTGCTCAAGGTATCTCTTTCTCATCCACGATCTCTTCTGAGAAGAACATTCAAGGGCTCGAGCTTTTTGCAAAATCCTCTCTTGCCCTCACATTGGGCATTATCCCCTTCTCTATCGCCTATGTCGGCAAAACCTTACTCAATGCATTTACAACCTGTGGATCCAAGAGTAATCGTCTCTTCCGCTATTTCTTAGGCCTTCCCGCCTTTATTTCCGCTTTATTGTTTGCTGGAGGAAGTATCCTCTTTTCTCTCACTCAAAAAATTGCCTGGGGAACAGAACTTGTCAAACATCCTCAGGAAGAAAAAGCCAATACCATCATGGCCCGCTACGGCGCTGGCAGTCAGCCTCTCCAAGATCTCAAGGGTGTGTTCCGCACATTTTTCCTTGGAAAAGAATAAACCTGAACAAGTACAATTAAAGCCTCGCATCTCCCCTTAGAAAATAGAGTATTAATTATGAGTTTTAATTTTTTGCCCACACCAGTTGTGCAATCCTCGAATTTACCTCGTTTTGAAATTACTGATTTATTGCGCTTTGGTCAAATTGATAAGAAAAGTCAACGTGAAGCGCTAGCAGATCAAGTTTGGAAAAAATTGGCCGAAGATTGTGGATTTGCAAATGCTCCTACTACAAACATTCGCCAATATGTCTTCCAGACTGTGAAAGATTTACAGAAACAAATAAGAGAGATTGAATTCAAAAAAAATGAAATCCCAAAAGAAATCACAGACGTCGCAAATGCCACAAGTCCGCCGACAGTAGCTCAAATTCATCTCATGCAAGAATTCCTTAAGGTAAGAGATCTTATTATCTTTTGGGATGCGCTTGCTGAAGGGATCAACGAAAAACTTTCTAAGACTGATCCATTAAGTAACCTCGGTGAAATACGCGATAACTTTGCAGTTTGGTACGGCTTTGTTGCATAAATATCTGCGGATAAGGCTCTTCTTGCCTTAAGATCAGCGAGTCTATAAAATTTTTGGTTTACCAAACTAAAAAACCATAGGCTCAAAATGGCGATCAAGAAAGATTCTCATCCCTCTAAGAAGAAAGACAAGTACCATATCCGCAACTGGAACCAGTATAACAAATCTCTGAAAAATAGAGGTAGCATCACTTTCTGGTTCAGTCCCGAAGCGATTGAAAAATGGTATTCTAAGGCGCCGTTGATATAGACCAGGTCGACCAAGAGTTTACTCTGATGACGCTATCCTTTGCGCTCTAATGATCCGGGCAGTTTTTCACTGTAAACTCCGCCAACTTCAGGGCTTTATTGAAGCTCTCATTGAGATTCTGGGTTTGGAGCTGATTTCTCCTCATTATTCAGTCTTTTGTCGCAGAGCCAAGAACCTGAAGATTCCCCTGAAAAAACCTCTTAAGCCAGGGGAGAATTTAAACATTATTTTCGACTCCACTGGATTGAAGGTTTTTGGTGAAGGCGAATGGAAGACTCGTAAGCATGGATACTCTAAGAGAAGAACCTGGAGAAAGCTTCATGTTGGAATGTGTGCTGATTCTGGGCAAATTGTCGTTGGAGCGCTCAGTACAAATGCTGTAAGCGATGATGCTGCTATGGTTGAAATGATGGATCATCTTGAAGAGTTTTCGTTAGGGAATGTCTACGGTGATGGAGCATATGACACGATAGATAGTCGCATGGCAATCCACGACCGAGGGGGTAGACAAATCATCCCTCCTCCAAAAAATGCCCAAGTCTTCAGAAAAGATAATACCATAGCTGGACCATACATCTCAAGGAGACATTGATCAATTGCTATTCACTCGAAGATCTGGCGAATTGAATTGATCAGAGCCTCCTCAAGAGGATAAATAAAATCTTTGATTCCTTTAAATTCAAAAACATGGTATAATACTGCGATCTTTTCAAAAAAAGAAGAAATATGGCATCCTCAGTAATTATCGACGAACAACACCAATGTCATGTAATCCATGCCCTATTGCATAAAACAAATGAGGCCCTCGAATCTGCTCCAGACCAAAGAACAAATAAAAAAACTGCAGAAACTGCCCTTAGGATATTACGAAATGAAATTGGACAAGTAAGCAAAGAAACTTTGAACGCCCCTCTTTATGAGTTGGCCGGTAAGATTGAAAGTATAATCAATGTATTGCCAGATGACTCAGAGACAACATCAGATGATGATGCACTCTTTGATTTTCTCACCAACATTGCGGTCACTTCTTATGCTGATTTTGGGGAAAATCCCCCAGATAAACTTCTTCTCGCAAATTCGATCAATTCTATCTATTGCACTTTATTATCATCCTGGAGTGAGCGCCTAGAAGATCGTGATCGCCAAAAAGAATTAACTACACAGACTCGACAAATATTGACAGCATTAGAAAAAACTGTTCAAGAAAAGACATCACTTGAAATCCTGGAATCAAGGAAACGTTCTGTGCCCGTTAAACGAAAATGTTTTGTGCTCGTTAAACTACTTGAGAGAATGGCTGAGAGCCTCCTTGGACCTGCTTCAGAACGAAACATAAGAAAAAAAACTGCAGATGTTGGTCTTAGGATTTTACGAGATGAAATGGACCAACTAAACGTAGAACAATTGGACACCGATTTTTATGAGGTTGCCGATGCGCTTCAAAGTTTAATCAATGTATTGCCCGATGATGCAGAGACAATACCAGATAATGAAGCACTTTTTGATTTTCTCTCCAACATTGTAGTCCCTTCTTATGCTGATTTTGGGGGAAATCCTCCAACTAAACGTAGTCGCGCAAAATCTATCGATTCTTTCTATGTCACTTTATTATCATCCTGGAGTAAGCCTATAGAGGATTGTGATCGCCAAAAGGAATTAGCTACACGGTGTTTCCAAATATTTACAGAGTTTGAAAAAATTTTTCAAGAAAAGGGCACAATATAAGAACCTATCTCACTAAACACTTTTGAGTAGATTTTTATGAATCTTGACGGAGATTTTGAACTGAATTTTGAGTACAACTTGCAAATGTTGGACGAAAAATTCAGTTCAAAATCAACTCAAGAGGCAAAATAGCTACCAAAATGGTTTAGTGAGACAGGTCAACAGCTTCAACAACAACAGTTATCTTTGACATCTCTTAAGATGAAAAATCCCGATTTGTAAAGAATTATAATTGACTCCGGAGCATCCAGCTAGCCTTCTCGTGGAACCCTAAGCGCCTGCCCATGAGATCTACAGTTGCATGATCATGATGATCTTCAGCAAGATCCCCTAAAGCTCTACAATCTCGGATAACAGCCTCGTGGGCTTTGATGAGACGCTCGATATAGACATGCTTAGGGTTTACTTCATGCTCTTCTGTGATCGAAGAAAGTTTTAAGAATGACTCCATCGACCCATCAACAAAGAAGCCTAAAGCGCGGATTCTTTCTGCAATCTCATCGATCGCTTCAGCCATTTCCTCGTATTGCTCTTGAGACAGCTTGTGCAATGAGAAAAATTCAGGACCGTGAACGTTCCAGTGAAAGTTTTGCGTTTTGACATATAGAACATACGTGTCTGCGAGAAGTTTTCCAAGAGCTCCACTGATGGTGACTCTCTCTTCCTTTTTGATCCCTGTTTCAAATTCCATAATTCCCTCCGTTTTTCGTACTCTAAAATATTTTAATTGAAGAATCAAGCCTGGCGAGGTAAAATCACAAATTGCCTATGATTGGAATTTTTTTAGATACTGAGACAAATGGTCTCAACCCACATAAGCACTGCGTGCTTGAACTCGCATACAAGATCCTTGATGTCGAAACAGGTGCATTGGTGAGCGAGTACAAGACCGTCGTTGCGCAAAGCAAAGATCTTTGGAACCTGGCAGATCCAAACAGCCTTCAAGTGAATGGCTTTGATTGGGATCTTGTAAACAGTGGAACTCCCCCTAAAGACGTTTCTGATACGGTAATCAAAGATTTTGCCAAATCTGGGGTGAAACGGGGCGAGGCGGTATTCATCTGCCAAAACCCCTCTTTTGACAGAGCGTTTTTCTCTCAACTAATCGACCCCGATTTGCAAGAAGCGCTCAACTGGCCATATCATTGGCTCGATCTCGCTTCCATGTACTGGGCAAAGCACATAAGCAAAAAGCCATACCCTTGGGAAACAGGTGTTTCTAAAGACAAAATTTCTGAAAGGTATTCTCTTTCTCCAGAGGAAAAACCACACCGCGCTATGAATGGTGTAAATCACCTCATCGCTTGCTATGAGGCTGTTGTCGGGTTCCCAAGCAAATTATGTATTTGACTTTTTTGTAGAATTGCGCAGAATTGCTTTAAATACATAGAAGTTTTGCATGTTTCACTCCATAATACCATTTCTTGAGATCTTGATCCTAACGATCATGCTCAACTATGTCCTCTCCTTCTTCTGGAATACACGTTCCAAAGATCTTCTCCTTGGATTGATCGCCTTCTTACTCATCTTAGCAGCATCTTCCTGGCTCAAACTTCCGATTTTGCATCAGATCCTTCTAGCCATTTCCAACATCCTCCTCCTCTCGATTGTGATCATTTTTCAGCCTGAACTCAGAGCTGCATTATCAAAACTCAGCGTCAAAGGGCGCAGAACAAAGCGCTTTACTGAATTTGATCGGTTTCTCGATCAACTGGCAGGATCTGTCTACCGCCTTGCTGAAAGGCGTAACGGCGCGCTCATTGCATTAGAGCATCACGATGTTCTCGAAGAGTACGCAAACAAAGCAGTCGTTCTGAACTCTCAATTTACCCCAGAACTGATCGAGTCCATTTTCACCACCACAACACCTCTGCATGACGGAGCAGTCATCCTTCGCGAGCAAATTTTGGTGGCCGCAGCTGTGATTCTCCCACTTGCTGAAGAAGGCTCTCAGCTGACCAGATCAATGGGAACGCGCCATAGGGCCGCTCTGGGTCTTAGTCAACAAACTGATGCCTTAGTGATCGCTATCTCTGAAGAGACGGGCAAAGTATCCATTGCCAGAGAAGGAGTGATTACACGCGGGGTGAAAATCGATCGGTTTAAAGCAATCATCCGTAGCATCTTCACCACACCACAAGACAAAGAGTTCAAGGGCAAGTTCAATCTTCTGGAGTGGATCAAGTCGTGAAAACTCTTTTGAGAAAAATCTTTCTAGATAACTGGCAGCGTAAACTCGTAGCCCTTTTAATTTCTATTTTCATTTGGTTTCAGGTAGGACACTCGCTCATTAGCTCACGTACGATCTCAAACGTTCCGATTCGGGTAATCAACATCCCAACTGGAAAAACCATTTCCGACTTGCAAAGCAACGGCACACTCACCAAACGGGTCAATTTAACCGTTGTGGGCAACAAAAATCTACTCGATGATCTAACTGCAAATGACCTTGAAGTTGTGATTGATGCGCAAGATCGCAAAGAAGACTGGGTGGCCGACATCACTAAACGAAACCTCACCTCCGTCAATCCCGAAATTGATCTCAACAAAGTCCTTACCAGAGTCGCTCCCACAACACGCTTCATCCAAGTTACAAAACTCGTCACTGAGAAGATCCCAATATTCATCACCCAGCCAATCGGCGAAGCGCCCAATGGCTATCAGTTCCTCGATATCTGGCCCTACCAGCTCACTTTGACAGTCAGCGGTCCAGAAGAAGTAGTCAAACGACTCAAGTCACGTGGTGTCCGCCTCACTTTCGACTTGAGTGACATCACCAAAGCAGAACTCGATGCGCTCAGAGCTCGGCCCGACTCTCCCCAAGGAGAAGAGGTTACCTTCTTTGTCCCAGATCAGTGGAAACGAGTCTCTATTCCTCTCCTCTCAGAAGATACACCGATAGAGATCGACGACCCACGAGCAAAAGATTTGCGCATTGATTTCAGTAGAGTATCTCTCATCCCCATCCACTCACGCATTCCCGTATCGCTCTACTTCCCCACAGAAGGGCTCAAAACCTACAATCCAAAAATAATCAGCATGGGGACCTCTCCGCTTATAGAAAAAGCAAGTGACCTCTTCGTTTTAACCCCTCATCTCTATGCCAAAGGAGTCACCCCTAGGTTTGTGCAAGTCGTCCAGCAAATGATCCAGCTGAGCGTGACTGTTGATCCTGCAAAAGAAGATCAACACCTCAACTGGAGCGTTGAATTCATCAACCCACGCCTACTCGAAGATCGCTATGTCTCCTTGCAGATGTCTGATATCGTCGACGAAGAATTGCGCGAGCTACAACCACTAGTCCGTGAAGAATACTTGCGCAATAGATTCCGCAGCTACATGAACCTCTTCCAACTCTACAAGGCCGACGATACTAGGCTCGATCTGCACATTAAACTCGACAACAGAAAAGTGGTCATCGAAGAAGGATCTACCACCTTGCACAATGCCACCTACTTCACCAAAGAAGAATGAGACTATCCCACTATTTAAGAACTTTTCTTTTCGAATCTTTTTCCCCAGATTTTTGGATCGCCTTTTGGTCTACAGTATCCTGTATGTCCTGCAAGGCGATCCAAAAATCTGAGAAAAAATTTTTCAAAAATCAATACTTTTTAATAGTGGGATAGTCTCATGACCACCATCACGCTACTTAAAAGCGCATTCACAAAACAAGGCGGCGCCGAAAAATACGCTCGCCTACTCGCTCATGCATTCCATGAAAAAGGCTGCCGGGTCCGCGTCTTAACAACTGAGCCAGTCCAAGGTTCATTCCCCTTCGAAGTGATTAGCTACACTCCTAAAAGTAAAACTAGCGTAAGCCGTCTTTGGGACTTTGAGAGCTTTTGCGATCAGTATCTAAAAAGCCACCCCACCGACATCGTCTTTGGCCATGACCGCAACCGCGTTCAAACACACCTGAGAGCAGGGTCTGGCGTCCACAAAGCCTTCCTCTCTCATCGCAAACGATACGAGCCCAAGTGGAAAAGTTTTAGGCACATGCTCAACCCACTACACACCTCTCTTCTCCATATTGAAAAAACAGGTTTTGAACATCCAGATCTAAAAGTCCTCTTTGTCAACTCTAACCTCGTCAAAGACGAGATCCTCTCCCACTACGTGATCGCCCCCAACAAAATCACAGTCGTCCACAACGGCGTAGAGTGGCACAAGTTCCAAGAAGATTTCGATACCTCACTCCTCCTTCCCAAACAAGACCGCTTCGAGTTTCTCTTTATCGGAAGCGACTTTACCCGCAAAGGTCTAAAGCCCCTCCTAAAAGGTCTCGCCCTCCTTCCCAAAGACTCTTACCATCTCACCATCATAGGCCACGACAAACACCAAAAACACTTCGAAAAAATCGCCCGCGGTCTAAACGTTACCTTCACAGGCCCGCAAAAGAACATCCGCCCCTACCTGCAAAAAGCAGACTGCCTTGTCATCCCCTCCTACTACGATCCCTTTGCAAACGTCACTGTCGAAGCACTTGCGATGGGCCTCTTCGTCATCTCCTCTAAAACCAACGGCGGCGCGGAAGTACTCACCAAAGAGACCGGCCACATCATCGAAGACCTCTCCAGTCCAGACTCGATGAAAACTGCTCTAGAGACTGCTCTAAGCACACCTAGAGACCCACTCTCCATCCGGAGCAGCGTCAAGCATCTCGATTTTTCAACCCAACTCAACACCTACATAGAAAAATGCTTAGTTACTTAATTGTCCGCCTTATCACCCTCCCCTTCGCCTACCTTCCTTATAAGGCGATCCATTTCCTAGGCAGGCCCCTCGGCCTACTTGCCTACTACCTCATCCCCAAGTACCGCAAGCGGGCCCTCTCCAACCTCGCCCTCTCCGACCTCAATCTAACCTCCACTCAGCTCAAACAAACCGCTAAAGCCAGTCTTCAAAGCCTCATGATCACCTGCTTAGAATACCCCAAGCTAGCACGTGAAAAAAACATATCCAACATAGTCACATGTGAGAACCCTCAGGAAGCCGATGCCATCATGGCCAAAGGCAAAGGCCTCATCTTCTTCTGCGGGCACCAAGCCAACTGGGAACTCCTCTTCCTCGAAGGGACCAGCCGCATGCCAGGAGTAGCCATCGGCCGCCCCATCAAAAACAAATACCTCTACAACTGGGTCCTTGCCATGCGCCAAAAATTTGGCGGCACCATCATCACTCCCAAAAACGCCCTCAAAGAGGGCCTGCGCGCCCTCAAAAAAGGATCCTTCCTCGGCATCGTCGGAGATCAGGGGATGCCCGACAGCGGCTACCATTGCCCATTCCTAGGGAGAGAAGCCTGGTCATCTCCCGCTCCGGCCATGCTCAGCTACAAAACCAATACGCCCCTGATTGTTGCCACCACCACCCGCAAAAATGGCAAATACACCATCCACTACGAAAAAGCCCTCATACCTAATCCAGGGGCTCCTATAAAGCAAGAAGTAGACCGGCTCATGCGCTCTGCACTAAGCCTCTACGAAAACAGCATCCGAAAAAACCCACACGAGTGGCTTTGGATCCATAACCGCTGGAAGCAACAAACCGTCGGCTCGCTTAAACGCCGCTACCGACAAGATAGTATTGCTCTTTTCCTCCCAGATGACGAAACCCTCCTCCCGGACCTCCCCCTCCTGCGAACCCTCTACCCCACTGAACATATTACTCTCTTTGTCCCTGAGCGCCTCCAACATAAAATCGACTTAAGCGCAGAAATACGACCCTACAAACAAAAAAAAGAACTCCTCATCGATGATTACCGGTTCAAACTCCTCTTCGACCTCACCTGCAGCTCCAAAATTGGACTCCACTATAAAAAGCGTTCTGCTCAAGTGATCGCCTATCCAAAGAACCTCAAAGCCCTAGAAAAACTGGTGAGAAATGCCCCAAAACCGCTTCTTTAACGAAAACCCTTTCAAAAAGGGCCTCTCCATCACCCTAGAGCAAGACGAGCTCAAACACCTACGCGTCATGCGAAAAGATATCGGCGATACCATCGAACTCGTAAACGGACAAAACCAGCTGGCCACTGCCGAAATCACCTCGCTAAATAAATCATCTGCAGAACTCATCCTCAAGGAAGTACACACCGCCCCTCCTCCCTCTCGCCAAATCATCCTAGCCCAAAGCCTACTCAAACCAAAAAACCTCGATCTCGTCATTGAAAAAGGGACCGAGCTAGGCGCTACGACCTTCCTCCTCTTCCCAGGAGAACAATCTGAGAAGACTAGCCTCTCAACTAACCAACTCCAAAGATGCCGCCACCTGACCATCTCAGCCCTCAAACAGTGCGGTAGACTCGACCTGCCCCGCATCGAGCTCCTTCCACCTCTTGCCAAATGGACGACTTTCCCCAAAAACTCCTTTTATGGCTCCCTCAATTCAAATAATAAGTTTACTTCTCACAACCAAGACCTCTGCCTCTTCGTGGGGCCAGAAGGTGGTTTCACCACAGAGGAAGAAGTTCTTCTCTCTACGAAGGCTAAGGGCGTCAGAATCCATCCCAATACCCTTCGGGCTGAAACCGCTGCGCTCTGTTTCTTGACCTTATCAACGCTAAATTGCTAATAGCCAGTTATTAAGACCTCATTTTTTGGAGGAATTTCTCCTTTTTTCCTCTCAACATCAAAAAACTATTTACAAATAATTAATATTAATATAAAATTAATTTTATAATAAACACATAAAAAGGAGAAATAAATAATGTCATTACCGCCAGTAGAAAGAGAATTAATCCCAATGCCAGCTATCTCTGAGAGCACGCCTGAGGAGAGGAAGTTTCGCGTATGTAAACAGGAAGGCAAACCCACAATTAGAATCCCAGTACCAAAAAAGCGCTTATTCAGCGGAACCATTGCAAATGAACAAGGAGGAGCAACTACTTACTTTGGCAAGGATCACAAACCCTACTATAGAGAAAAATTTTCTTATGATTGCAAGGGCAATAGAGTAGTAGAAGAGACTCAAGAATTAATAGAAAACCAAAACAACAATGCTTCAGGCTCCCGCTTGGCAGACCTGATAGATCGAACAAACGCTCTACATAAGACTTAATCTCTAAGACGTTTATGTACCAAATTAACATACAGCCGCCTCCTGAGCATTCGCTCATGAGGTTGGCCATTGTCATTTTAGCCGCCATAAGTTCCTGAGAAATAATAATTTATCACAGAGGAAGAAGCACTTCTGGCCATTCGAGCACAAGGAGTCAGGACCCATCCCTAGACCCTTCGGGCTGAAACAGCTGAGCTCTGCTTCCCATCCAAAATTTAGCCTAATAAAAACCTCTTTACTTTACAAATTAACACAACCTTAGTATAATTAAGACAGAAAACTTAATAATAAGGTAAAAAGTTATGTCGTTTGCTGATATTACTCCAGATCAACAGTACTTAAGAGACCGCTATTTTGCGTGGAACTCTTCACAAAAGCCAACTTATCGTGATTTTGAAGAGAAATACACACAATGGCTGAGTGACTCACCAACAGTTCCTGAAGCTACACTAACAACAGAAAGCTTATTCGAACGGTTCTTCAATGAAGTATACAAGCAACCTAAGGCAGATCCAGTACAGCTACAAACTCCTACTCCCCCTTCTTCTGTCGATATAATTAATAATGTGAATGCTTTTTCAAGAGCTCCAACGGGAAGAACATTTGGAAGAAAAGATGCTTCTACGTATGCACCTAACCATCAACCGGAAAAGAAGACTAAAAGCACAGCTCAAAAATCCACCCATTGGATATTTGCCATTTTCCAAGCTATCGCCGAATTATTCAAAGGGATTTTTCAATAGTTTTTTGAGCCAAACACAAATCAGGGATAAACCTTTACTCAACCGAATAAGTTTTAAATTCAATCTAGCCACCTTCTGAGTGTTTCTCAGAAGGTGGCTCTTTTTATTATTCAGCAACCTCCTGAGAAACAATGACTTACTATACTGAATTCCCTATATTCCTCGCACTTAATTAGATGCATTCAAAACGACAAACCCAAATAATAACTTGACAAGTTATTAAAATTTTATTAATATAATTATATAAAACCAAACTAAAAAGAGGTTGTTAATGACAGCAGGATTAGAGCTAAGTAAAACTTATATACTTGATTATGAAAACGGGCATTTTCGTGAAGCCACAGAAAATGAGCAGGTAAATTCTAATCTAGACATAGTAATTAAAAATTATGGTAACGGTAAAAAAATCCAAGTTTTAGAAAAAAGACAAATAACGATCGAGAATAAGGCTACTGCCCTTGGATTTGTTAAAGATCTTCTTGGCATTGGGGATACAAGCGTGACAATAGATACTGCAACAGCTTTCTACAACAGACTTTAAAGTATTTTCTATAACCTAAAAATGAAATTTGAAAGTACAATTTTTACTACCCAACCCATTTACATTAAATTAATAAATGCTATTGACTATTTTAATTAAATGAAGTAAAATTGTTATAAGAATAATAAAACTAAGGAGTAAAAAACATGGTTCAAGGTACAACCTCAATGAAGCCCTCCCAACCACATTGGGACTGGTCTGAAAAAGCCGCTTATGAAACATCCTCGGCTGAAAAAACTAACGGATTTTTCTCAATAATCTCATCTATTTTTTCTTGGCTTGGCTCGCTATTTTGCTGCGGATCTAAAAATGATGTTAATATAAGTGATCATAATGTTAGCAGAACTACCCCACCTGTAGCAGATACCGTCAAGCGTGCTGTTCGTCAGCCACAATTAGATGCTACTAGAAAAGGATCTGGGACAACAACCACAACTGCTCCAACAATAATTGGCGGTGCTAAGCGCGCGACCAGCTTCACGAATAATATCAAACCGTTATTAGTACAGATTTTAGATCACTTAGAGGAAAGAAATTCTGTAACCCGCAATCAAGCCATAGACGCACTAGAAACTTTGAAAGTTTTAGTCCCACAGCTTCCTGAAAAACATCCAAAGAAAGCAAAATCCATCGAAATTCTTACAGAATTAAAACCAGGTATTCCTCGGCTTGCCGGGGAGAAGAAAGTAGTCGCTAGCAGCCTAACTGAGCTAACTACAAGCACTACTCGGACTCAAAGAACTCCAGTTGCACGACGAGCAGCTCCAGTTAGAAAGCCCCCCAGCGCTGTAAATCAAATGACTAAGTCCGAATTAGAAACACTTGTCCACCAGAGCAGCATGAATCCTTCAGCCCCTCCTCCAATTGCTGCCATTAATGAGCTAGCAAGAAGAAGAAGAGCCGCTGCGAACTAATCCCTCGGATCAGAAATTCCAAAAGTGTCTTCTTCCCTTCGGGAAGAGGGCACTTTTTTGTATACGGTTCCGCGAGTGGGATCCATGGTGACGCTGAGGCCGTCTTGTAGCCTTCGCACTGCTTCATCGGCTCTGACGATGATGGGGATGTTTAACTTCTTGGCTGCTTCCTTAGCGAGGGCTTCAGACTCTTCATCTTCAGGGTGATTCTGGAGGATGATCGCTTTGGCCTTCTTTACCAGAGGCTGGAAACTCTCATCATATTTGGTTAAGACTACAATTTTACCAGCAGCGATTTTGGCTTGGTTGGGATCGGGTTCTAAGATGATCTGGACTTTTCCTTCGATCTCGGGGCCTTCGGATTCATCTCCGCGCACAAGTACTTCTCCGATGCTTTCTACGACCATCATGTTGGTGGTGCCAGTCACTCCAAGCGGGGTGCCGGCGGTGACGACCACGAGGTCGCCAAAAGTGATGATTTTTTGCTCACGGGCAAAGGCGCTGGCAAGGGCAAAGGCCTCTTGGGCATTGCTCACTTGGACGGGCTCGGCGGGGATCACGCCCCAACTGAATGCGAGCTGGTGGTAAGTTTTGGCGTTGAATGTGAGGGCTACGATGGGCATTTCTGGGCGGAAACGGGAGATGATCCGAGCTGTAGAACCACTGGAGGTGAAGGCAAAGATGGCTTTGGCTCCAGAGCTGTAGGCTGTTTTGACAGAAGCTGAAGAGATGGAAGACGAGATGTCGTGTGATTCTAGTTTTGAGTCTCTATGGAAGAAGTCGCGAAAAGGAAAATCTTCTTCGGCTGATTCGACTATTTTCTTCATGAGTTTAACGGTTTCGATGGGGTATTTACCCACAGCCGTTTCACCAGAGAGCATAATGGCTGAGGTGCTATCGTAGATAGCGTTGGCTACATCAGAGGCTTCGGCTCTAGTGGGCCTGGGGTTTTGCATCATCGACTCAAGCATTTGTGTGGCGGTGACAACGGGCTTGGAGGCTTGTACGCACTTGCGGATCATCATTTTTTGTAGTACGGGGACGTCTTCGATGGGAAGCTCCACACCGAGATCACCACGAGCAACCATAATTCCATCTGCCACATGCAAGATGCTATCAAAGTTCTCAACGCCGAGGCTGTTTTCAATTTTTGCGATGATGTGGATCTCAGGTTTGCCCAACTCATGGAGCAGGGCTTTGATCTCGCGAACGTGGCTAGCTGAGCGGATAAATGAGGCGGCAATTAGATCTACGTCTTGCTGGCAGCCAAATTGGATATCGCGGATGTCTTGCTCGGTCATGGCTGGGAGCGGAACGTCGACCCGGGGCATATTCACCCCTTTCTGGCTTTTGATAGCTCCAGAGTTGAGAAATTCAACAACCACGCCGTTTTTTTTGATCTCAACCACTTCTGAGCCGATATAGCCATCATCGAAAAGGACGAAATCTCCCTTTTGCAGAGGATCGAGGGCCATCTTGGGGCTGATGGGTATATCTTCTCCCAAAAAGAGCTTTTGGCCCCGTTCTACGGGGATGGGGGCCTCTAAGACGCCAACGCGGATTTCAGGGCCCTTGGTATCGAGCATGATCGCTAAGGGTACTCCCCTCTCTTCGCGTGCCTTCTTTAACTTATCGATGGTTTCTTTGTGATCTGCATGGGTCCCATGAGAAAAATTGACCCTAGCTACGTTCATGCCAGCATCAATCAGCTCTAAAATCTTCTCATAAGAGCCTACCGCCGGGCCAATTGTGCAAATAATTTTAGTACGGGTCCTCATATTTTTATATTACAGTAGACTTCTCTTGAGCTCAATACTATTATAGACGGTTATGGCAAGGAAAATCGTCTTAAAAAAGGTTCAGGTCCATAACCTCAAAGGGGTTGATCTTACTTTAGAGCCTAATCAGCTGATTGTTTTTACTGGGGTCTCTGGCTCTGGCAAAACTTCGCTTGCGTTTGATACGATCTATAGAGAGGGCCAGAGACGCTATATCGAGTCGCTCTCGACTTTTGCTAGGCGCCATTTGGGTGAGATGAGCAAACCTGACGCCGAGCTGATCGAGGGTATATCTCCGACTATTGCGATCGAACAGAAGACGGCCGGGCGCAATCCTAGATCTACCGTAGGGACGATGACGGGGATCTACGATTTCCTGCGGATTTTGTATGCGAGAATCGGTGTGCGCCATTGCCCTGTCAGCGGAGAGGAGGTCACCCCTCAGACCACAGAGCACATTTTGCAGGAAATCGCTAAATTACCCGAAAAGGCCAAGATCGTGGTTTTGGCCCCGTTTGCAAAGGGTAAGAAGGGAGAATTCAAGGATGAGTTTGCCGAGCTCATGCGCAAAGGATATACCCGCCTAAGACTCGATGGTGAGATGATCGAATTGGATGAAGAGATCGCCATCGATGGGAAGAAGACCCATGATCTCGATTTTGTGATCGATCGGATTGTGGTCAAAGAAAAGGAAAGGCCGCGACTAGCCGAAGCGGTCACTCAGGCGCTCGATGCCGGCAAAGGGGTCATGAGTATTTTGCATGTGGACTCTGGCAGAGAGCAGGTCTTTTCTGAGCATGCTTATAGTCCTAAATCGGGCTTGAGTTACGGTCCTCTTAACCCGCCTGATTTTTCATTTAACCACCCTTCTGGCATGTGCTTAGAATGTCAAGGGATTGGGACTCTTATGGAGTTTGATGAAGATAAGATCATCGATCCAGAAAAGAGTATTTCAGACGACTGCTGCTCGATTGCAAGCTCTTATAAGACGGTGCGCTACAGCAATATCTTTGACAACTTGGCAAATCTCTACAAGTTTGATGTCAAAACGCCCTGGAAAGATCTCTCTAAAGATGCTAAGCGGATCTTTTTACAAGGGACTAAGAGAAAATGGGTCAAGATGCTCTTTACCCATCCAACAAAGCGGCAAAGCTGGACAGAGTATGTGCAGTGGAAAGGTGTTTTGCATGAGGCTAGGAAGCGGTACCAAGAAGCCAGCTCTGATGCTTACAAAAATAAGATGGAAGAGCTGATGGAGCAGTCGATCTGCGGAGGGTGCAGAGGAGCCAGGATTAGACCTTACCCAGCTGCAACGATGCTCAATGGGAAAACACTGCCCCAAATCGTAGGACTATCGATTGAAAAAGCGCTCGCATTTTTTGAGAACCTTAAACTCAGTGGAGAGGAGAAGCAGATCGCTGAAGAGGTGATTAAAGAGGTCCGCCAAAGGCTATTCTTCCTCAATGATGTGGGACTGCATTATCTGACCTTAGAGCGGACCGCCCCCACTTTGTCAGGTGGAGAGGCACAAAGAGTGCGCCTGGCCTCGCAGATTGGTTCAGGACTCTCGAAGGCAACATACATACTCGATGAGCCTTCGATTGGGCTGCATCCACGTGATAACACTAAGCTCTTATCCTCTCTTAGAGCTCTTTGCGATCGGGGCAATACGGTGATCGTAGTTGAACACGACGAAGAGACGATGTTAGAAGCCGATCACATCGTCGATGTGGGCCCCCACGCTGGTCAGATGGGTGGAGAAATACTCGTCTCTGGGACAATGCAGGATCTACTCAATAATCCTCGCTCGGTCACTGGGCAGTACCTGTCTGGCAAAAAGACGATCCCTATTCCAAAAAAGAGACGCAAGAAGGGCAAAAGCTCGATTGAAATTATCGGAGCTACCCACCACAACTTAAAAGAAGCGACTGCCAAAATACCCCTTGAAATGCTCGTAGCTGTCACGGGCGTATCGGGCTCGGGTAAATCCTCTTTGGTTTCAGACATTTTGCATCCGGCCCTTTCTAACTTCTTGCACCATGCGAAAATGAAAGTGGGCAAGCACAAAGAGATCAAAGGGATCGATCATATAGACAAGGTCATTGCCATCGATCAATCTCCTATTGGGCGAACGCCCAGATCCAATCCTTCTACTTATATCAAACTATTTGATCTGATCCGTGATCTCTTTGCAAAACTGCCCGAAGCTGAAGCGATGGGCTACAAAGCGGGCCGCTTTAGCTTCAATGTCAAGGAAGGCTCTTGCCCAACTTGTAGTGGCATGGGCATGGTCAAGATCGACATGGACTTCATGGATGATGAGTGGACCCAGTGCCAAGAGTGCAAAGGCAGACGCTTTGATCAAAAGACCCTCTCAGTGCTTTACAAAGGCAAAAGTATATACGAAGTGCTTGAGATGACCGTTAGCGATGCACTTGAATTTTTCGATGCGATCACTCCGATTAAGAAGAAGCTTCTAATGCTCGGTGAAGTAGGTCTTGGCTACATTAAAATCGGGCAAAGCTCTCCATCATTATCAGGCGGTGAAGCGCAGCGAATTAAACTCGCTAAAGAGCTCTCTCGTCCCTCTACGGGTCAAACCCTCTACATCCTTGATGAACCGACAACAGGCTTACACTTTCACGATATTCACAAGCTCATTGATGTTCTGCAAAAACTCGTCGACAAGAAGAATACTGTCCTTGTGATCGAGCACAACATGGATCTTGTTAAAACAGCTGACTGGATCATCGACATCGGCCCTGAAGGGGGCGATTATGGTGGCGAAGTGGTGGCTAGCGGCACTCCAGAAACCATCGCCAAACAGAAAACACCGACAGGCTATGCCATCCATGCTGCTCTCAATCCAAAACCCATCTCCCTTACAACAAAACCAAAGAAGAAACAGAAGTTTGATGAGTTTATCCAGATCGAAAAAGCAGAGCAGAACAACCTCAAAGGGGTAAGCGCGCAAATACCTCACGGTAAGATCACCGTCTGCACGGGCCCTTCAGGCTCAGGTAAATCCTCACTTGCCTTTGAAACTGTTTACGCCGAAGGGCAGCGCCGTTATACCGAGTCTATGTCTGCCTATGCTCGGCAATACGTCAAGCAGATGCAAAAGCCTAAAGTAGAGTCGATGGACGGGCTTTTGGCCTCGATTGCCATCGAGCAAAAAGCCCACGCGGGTAACCCCAGATCCACTATCGGAACGATGACAGAGTCTTATGACTACTTACGCGTCCTCTTTGCCCATCTTGGTATTGCCTACTGCCCAGAAACTGGTGAGAAGATCGAATCGATCAGCAAAGAGTTTGTCCTCGACCAGCTCATGGAGCTTCCAGAAAAGACTAAGGTCCAAATCTTGGCACCCATTGAAGCTACTGAGGACTTTGCGCAGCGCTATCTTCGGGAAGGATTCTTGCGGATCCGACTCAATGGGGAAATGCACGAACTTGATGAAGAGATCCCCATCGACTTTCGCCGCAAGAATGAACTTTTCCTAATCGTCGATCGCCTAACCATATCAGAGAAATCAAAAAAACGGCTCTATGATGCGATTGATACCGCAGCAAACTATAGTAACGACACCCTCGTAGCCCACTTTGATGACAAAGACATCTTCTATAACCTTTCCTTTGCCGTTCCCAGCACGGGAAAATCCTATCCACCGATAACACCGCACACCTTCTCCTTCAATACCAAACATGGGATGTGTCAAGGCTGCATGGGACTCGGTTTTCAGTTCAGCGCGAACTTGCAAAAACACCGGATCATCATGCGGATGAGCCCCTATGCTTTGATGAAAAAACTCTGGAAAGATAATGCTACGCGCGATGCCCTTGAGGTATTTGTAGAAATGATCGAAGAGCTCGGCATCGATCCCGACACTCCTCTAGAAAAACTTCCCGGAAGAGATCTACAGATCATTTTAAACGGCTCTGATACCCCCTTAAAATGCAAAGGCTACCAGATGCGCTTTGTAGGTGTTGGTCCCGTCTTTGCCCTTCTAGCCAAATCAGCCAAAAACTCCCTCAAGCAAGAGCTCAGCCCATGGGTCGATCAAATCACTTGCCCCTCCTGCTCTGGAACGCGATTGAATCCCCTCGCCTGCAACGTCAAGATCGGCAAAACTACCCTCCCCGACCTCTGCGCTATGTCGCTAGACGATGCATACGCTTTTGTCCAAAAGATCAAGCTCAAAGACAAACTCCTCGATGAGACCCTCTCCCAGCTCAAACACCGCCTCGAGTTCCTCAATAAGATTGGCCTCGATTACCTCTCGCTCGACCGGGCGGCTCCCACCCTCTCCGGTGGCGAGACCCAGCGGATACGCCTAGCCCGCCAACTCGGCAGTGGGATGACCGGCTGCCTCTATGTCTTAGACGAGCCCACCATCGGCCTGCACCCCCACAACAACGCCCTTCTCAATGAGTCGCTAAAAGCCCTCTGTAAACAGGGCAATACCCTCCTCCTTGTCGAGCACGATCCGCTCACCTTAGAGATCGCCGACTATATCCTCGATTTTGGTCCCGCTGCCGGGAAGCATGGCGGCGAGATCATGGCAAGGGGAACCCTTGCCCAAATCAAGAAAAACCCCAAATCGCTCACAGGGCAATACCTCAGTGGCAAAAAAAAGGTCCCTGTCCCGAAAAAAAGACGCACTTCTGAGAAGGTCTTACGTGTTGAAAATGCCTCCCTGCACAACCTCAAAAACTTAACCCTCGACATCCCCATCGGCATCATTACTTGTCTAACTGGCGTCTCGGGATCGGGCAAATCCACCCTGATGAATGACCTCATCAGACCCGCTGTTCAGCAGTCGCTCGCCAAACGAAAAAATCCCGATAGCGTCGAGATCTATGGATCCACCGTCTCTGGCATCAGCGCCTTTGATAAGATGCTCGTCATCGACCAAAACCCCATCGGACATACCGCTCGAGCCGATGTCAGCACCTACACTGACTTCAACGCACCTCTGCGCTATCACTTTGCAGAACTACCCGAAGCGAAGCTCCGCGGACTCAAGCCAAAAAACTTCAGCTTCAACCACCTAAAAGGGATGTGCATGAAATGTTGGGGTCTTGGCAAACGGAAAATCGAGATGCAGTTTCTGCCCCCTGTCCAGATCACCTGTGACGCATGTCACGGATACCGCCTCAAGCCCCTATCCCTTGAAATAAAGACTCGTGGCCGCCACCTCGGTCAATTTTTCCAAATGACCGTAGAAGAGGCCATCGATCAGATCCCCCCCATCCCCAAAGCTCTTAAAATCCTCGAGACCCTCGTCTCCGTTGGCCTTGGCTACCTCAAGCTCGGTCAAGAGATCGCAACCCTCTCTGGTGGTGAGGCCCAGCGCCTCCGCCTCGCCCGTGAGCTCTCCAAGCGCTCGACCGGCAAAACCCTCTACCTCTTTGATGAGCCCACCATCGGCCTCCACGCTGATGATATCCTCAAGCTCCTCAGCATATTCCACAGCCTCGTGGACAAAGGCAACACAGTCCTGCTCATCGAGCACAACCTCGATGTGATCCAAAATGCCGATCATCTGATCGACCTCGGCCCCAAGGCCGGGATCCACGGTGGCGAGATCGTCGCCATGGGCACCCCCGAAGAGCTCGCTAAAAAACCCAACTCCCTCACCGCCAGCTACTTATTAAGTAGTTAATTAATTAATTGACATTTATTTAAATAATCTTTATAATTAAAATAAAAAGGAAATAAAATGTCAGCAGTTAGCAATTATTTATCATCGGCAACGGCCTCTTTAATAAGTATTAGGATCTCTAGCATCACTTCTGAGCTTAGAGATGCCTCCAGAAAAGTCCAACACGTTATAAACCGCTATTACGATCCACTGAGTTTTGAATTACGTGTACCAGATTTCGTAGATCATAATGATTTTATAGGCATGGATGTCTTTCTCGAAAACGGCGGTAGATTAACTGATCAAGTGGCTTATTTAACCAAAAATAGAACCCTTATCGGTTATGCTATTCATGCTGGAACCCCAGAAATGGTCAGATTTTTGCTCTCGAAAGAAAGAGACATAGATCCAGAACTCCAAAGACTCTGCATTAAAGGACTTCTAAAAACAGATAAATTCTATGAGATGATTGGGCCTATTGTTGACGCTGGCATCTTTTCTAATACACTGATGTTAACAGAGAAAGATAGAGAATTTTTCAATTTGTTTATTGAAAAAGATCGGTCTGAAGCAGCTTTTCATTTACTTAGCACAGGAAACATACCCCTTGATACAGTCCCCTTACAGCAAGCATTACTCGAAAAAATCGTAACTCATACTGATATTGGAAAATATTTTGGAGACTTGGACATATATAATGAATTAATCGCCCAAATTAGAGTAAAAATTGAGGAAGACGTGAAAGCTCATATGAAAGAATTTCCGATTCTTCTTGAAGAATCACATGAACGGGAGGTAGCTCAAGCGCGAAGAGAGCGTCTGCAAAAGGAGAGAATATTCAATCCCTTTGATCTAGCTCGATCATTTGGTGAGGATGGAAAATTGCTTGTTGCATTAGTAAATAATGGAAATACCGAGGGAATCCAAGCACTAATGGACCAAGTTGAAGTTGATAAGCGCTCCTTAGTTTTAGAATCCGAATTAAGCGAAAATGAGAATTTTTATCAACTTGCAGAGCATTTCAAAACCTTTTGTAAAGACCCAACCCAATTTGCTGAACTTAGAAAAAATTATAGAGCCTTCACCAATCAGTAGTATTTAAAGGAGAAGAGAAATGAATCATTCAACACAAGAGCCTTGGACAATCGGTTGTATTGCCTGGTACATACTTTCTTCCTTCCTTTGACTTCTTTTTTATGCTACCCATAGGGCATGAAGATCATTGATGCCCATATCCATTTCTATAACAACCAAGTTAACAAACACTCTTTTTTAGATGAGACAGATCCAAAGTATGAGGCATTTGTGGGCGATTACAGCTCTATGCCCCGGATTTATCTACCGAAAGACTACTTGGAAGATACCAAGGGACTTGAGGTAGAAGGAGTGGTTTGGCATGAGTTTTTATCAGAAGATCCGATTAAGGAAGCAAAGTGGGCGCAAGAGATTTGCAAGCAAAGCAAATTCAAAACTGCCATGGTGACTATTGTCGATTTTTTAGATCCTGATTTAGAAAAAATGCTAGAAGAATATTCTGCGCTCCCTTCTGTAACCGCTGTAAGGCAACATTTGGTTTGGCATCCCACTGATGAAAGAAAGCGGTTTGCCAATCGGCCCGATATACTGAGCGATCCCAACTGGCAAAAAAGGCTTGGCATCCTAAAGCAGTATGACTTCAAATGTGGTCTGGAAGTTTTCGCCCATCAACTACCAGATGTCTTGAAGGTAGTAAAGCTCTATCCAGAAATTGGGTTTACCATCGCGGTCATGGGCTGGCCGGTCGATCTCAGTGAGGAAGGTTTTAAGGCCTTTAGACGAGATATCAAAAACTTAGGTCTTTGTGAAAATACATGCGCCTCTGTCTCTGCTATCGAATGCATTTTTGGGATGAACTGGTCGCTAGAGCAAGTAAGGCCTTGGGTGATGGAAGTCATCGAAGCCTTTGGGCCCAATCGGACAATGTTTGGAAGTCACATGCCCATTTCGAATCTTTCTTGCAATTTTGAAAAACTTTTTGACGCTTACTTGTCGATTACGGAAGGTTTTTCTTCGGATGAGAAGGAGGATATGTTCCATCACGTAGCGGCCTCCTGGTTCAATATTTAGATTCCAATCTTGCAATTATCGCTATCGCACGTAGAATACGAAATATATTCCTAACCTAAAGGATGGCTCCATATGGCAAAACCAGTACTCATGCGAAAACGAGCAAAAATCGTAGCGCTTATTATTTTTCTTCTTTCGCTTGTGATTATCACGTTCTTAGGAACCTGGTGGCCTGGGATTATGCTTGCCGTGGGTCTTCCCCTAGCGATCTTGCAGTACTTGCAAGGGCGCATGTATGACATGTGGGTTTCTCTGTTTGTCTTTGTGGGGGCCTTTGTCACTGTCCAATTCAATATCAAGTGGGAGATCTTCCTCCCTGTTCTTTTCGCCATTGGGGGGATCTATATCTTCTTCCGTGAATTCATCTACAGCAGATCCACTGAGGATGATGAGATGAAAGATGACAAGAATGAGACTCGCGAAGACGATTGAAAGGCTTTTTCAACCACAAGAACCTGTCTCACTAAACGCTTTTGAATAGCTTTTTATGAATCTTGAGGGAGATTTTGAACAGAATTTTGAGTGTAACTTGTCTAAGTTGGACGAAAAATGATGTGCAAAATCAACTCAAGAGGCGAGAAAGCTATCAAAATGGTTTAGTGAGATAGGTTCAAAGGTCACAGAGAGTATTAAAAGGTTAGTTTTTCATCGCTCTCCATGTCGCAGAAAAGATAACAGAAAAAAATCTTGGCAAAAAAAAGCTTCCAGAGGAGGATCTGGAAGCTCATGTTGTGGAGAGTGAGACCTTTGGGGGAAATAGAGTCCCCTGCCCGATGCCGCTCTAAGGAGTACTATCTTTTTGCTATCTCGCTAGGCAAAACCTGCTGCTTCTGTTGTTGATATTCCATCATAATTTGTTTTACTTTTTCTTCAACAGAATTTTCTGCAGCTACATTTCCTTCTGCTAAATCATTTAAAATAGCTAAATCCATTCTGTATGCTTTGTCAGCAAGAAAAGCGGCCCTTACTTTTTGGATTTTTTCTTCCCAATTTGGGGCTTTATTTTCTTTTGCCGCTTGCTCCATTTTACCTAATTTTTCAAGAGCTAGAGCGATTCTCTTTTCTGTTTGGTCTATGTTTGTTTTACCAACGTGATTCGCTACATCAAGGAGGAGATTTTTGATGTAGTATTCTGTTTCAAGGGCTGAAATTTTGTTTTCTATTGTCCCTTCAGCTGTTTCTGGGATATGGAACTTGAGGTTTTCTAGCTCAGAGAGGAGCTTGCTCTCTTCATCGCTTTGGGAGAAAAAGGCGATGGAGTCGACTCTTTGCACGATGGAAAGGCTGGGATTATCAGCGATCGCTTCAAGAAGCCTCTGATTTCTTTCTTGGTTGAGTTTCTTGATCTCATTGCGGTACTTTTCTCGTGATTGCTCGATTTGCTCGGGGGTAATTTGCATGGCCGATTTGGCACTTTCAAAGATGCCACGAAGGGCTCCTGCTTTCCCCGCATTTTGGTATTGCTCATGCATCTTTGCTAGAAAGGTGCTGTATTCCCCTTTTGAGTAAGAGCTTTCGGCTGCGCGGACAATTTCTTTTCCTGATTGAGGCGTAGTAGTTTCTGCGCCGTAGAGGGCTGTCTGAGTGCTGACAGAGAGGAGGAGGGCTAATGCTTCTGCGATCCACTTTTTCATCAACTGATCCTTAATTTGTGATTTTTTAAATTAAACTTGTCGGCCGTAATGTCTATTATATCCGGAGTTGATTAAAAAAAGAAATAATAAAATTAAAAATAGTTTATTCCCATTGCAGCACGTACGTCTGATAATGTTTGAGCGGTAGTAATACGGGCTTTTTCAGTCCCCTTTTTCAAAATTTCCATGACGGTTTTTGGGTCTTTGGCAAACTCTTCACGACGAGTTCTAATCGGCTCTAGAAAAGCCTGTAGGACCTCATTAAGGTATTTTTTGAGGGTGCCATCGCCGAGACCACCTTTTGCGTAGTGGTCTTTGAGTTCTTGAATTTTTGCGGTGTCAGAGCCAAAGGCATCGAGATAGGTAAAGACGGGGTTCCCCTCGACTTGCCCAGGATCTTCAATATTGGTGTGGTTTGGATCTGTGTACATTTTCATTACTTTTTTCTTGATCACGTCTGCAGAGTCGGAAAGATATATGCAGTTGCCAAGGGTTTTGCTCATCTTCGCTCCCCCATCGGTACCAGGGAGGCGGGCCATCTTGGGCAAGAGTGCCTCTGCTCGGACAAGAACTTCCTCATAGGTGCTATTGAAGTGTCGGACGACCTCATTGGTCTGCTCAATCATGGGGCGCTGGTCCTCGCCTACAGGGACGAGGTTAGCTTTGAAAGCGGTGATGTCGGCGGCCTGACTTACTGGATAGACCATGAAGCCAGCTGGGACGGCTTCCCCAAAGCCTTTTTGGACGATTTCAGCTTTGACGGTGGGGTTGTGTTTGAGCCGATTCCAGGTAACTAGGTTGAGGTAGTAAGAGGTGAGCTCGAAGAGCTCAGGAAGGAGCGACTGGATGCAGATGGTCGACTTTGTGGGGTCGATTCCAACGGCGAGGTAGTCAAGGGCGACTTGGAGTATGTTTTCGCGCACTTTTTCTGGTTCTTTAGCGTGGTCTGTTAGGGCTTGCGCATCGGCGATCAGGATAAATTGAGTACAAGTAGTTTGAAGTTCTACCCGATTTTGCAAGGATCCGACGTAATGTCCAAGGTGAAGGGGGCCTGTAGGTCTGTCTCCGGTCAAAATAATTTTCATGGTTGTCTCCTTTTTCTTGCATATATTAGCCATATATGTGATTTATTTTCAGTGTGAATATAGATAGTTATGAGATTTTAGAGAGCATCGGCAAGGGTGGCATGGGAGAAGTGTTTCTTGCCCGTGACTCTATATGCGGGCGCGATGTGGCTTTAAAGCAGATGCGCGAGCAGTGGAAGGACAATAAAACGATGCAAGAGCGTTTCCTTAGAGAGGCGAGAATTGCCGCTCAGCTTTCCCATCCAGGTATCGTCCCCATTTACACAATCGGTGAGTCGTTTTATACCATGGCTCGCATCGAGGGCGAAACGCTCAAAGAAATTCTAAAGAAAACGAAAGAGCAGAGCAAAAGCGGCGAGCCTTTGCATCCAACAGGCTCTTCGATTCCATCGCTTGTCCGGATTTTCTTAAATGTCTGCGGAGCGGTGGCGTATGCTCATTCTCGAGGTGTTTTACATAGGGATTTGAAGCCGGAAAATATCATTGTAGGGAAATTTGGTGAGGTGATCATCCTCGACTGGGGTCTTGCCGATTTCATTGACAAGCCAGAGGATAATGGCCTCGATTTCGATGGGGAAAATTCTCACCTCACCCAACCAGGTAAAATCCCAGGAACGCTTCTCTATATGGCTCCAGAAAGGGCTTTTGGAGATCGGTCCAATGTTTTAACTGACATCTATTCTCTTGGCGTTGTGCTGTATCAAATTTTGACGCTTGCCTTCCCTTTTCAGCGCAAGTCTGTAAAGGAATTTCGTAAAACTCATGACAGAGAGCAGATCCTCGATCCAGAAGAAGTGGCACCCGATAGGGAGATCTCCCCCCACCTTTCGAATATTGCTAGGCGTTGTTTGGCCAAAAATCCAAGAAAACGATTCCAAAACATGCGCCAGCTCATGCGTGAGCTTGAAAACTACATCGAGGGAATCCCTGAGTGGCAAGTGGCCAGCGAGCTCATGCTCGAGGAAAAGAAAGATTGGTTATTCCAGGAGAATATCGCACTTGCCCAGCATAGAGCTTTAATGCGCGATATCGAATCGGTTGAATGGGTCAACCTGATGATTTCTAAAGCGCAATTTCCAGGCAACACCTTGATCGAGTCGACACTTACCTTAAAAGAAGGCAATAAAGGGATCGGATTTCTGTTTTGTGTTCCCGAGACCAACATCGCTAGGGCGATTGAAGAGTCCTACTGCCTCTGGTTCTCTGAGCAGGGTGTGCGTCTATACAGATCCAATGTAGAGGTGTTCCACACCGATCAGGTGATTTTGGAAAAAGAGCGCCCCTATCGCATTCGGATTTCTCATATTGAAAATCACATCCGCCTATTCATCGATGGCGTGCAAAAGTTTAGCTTCTTTAACGTGATGCCCCTCCCAGGCTCTAGAGTTGGGCTTTTTCTTCGCGATGGAGCTTTTTCTATCGACTCTCTCAAGATCTCTGTCGGCTCACAAACAATCAACGTCAATTGCTTAGCAGTTCCCGATGCATTCTTAGCCAGAAAGCTCTATGACGAAGCCCTGCAAGAATACCGAAAAATTTCTCACTCATTCCCTGGCAGAGCAGAAGGCCGGGAAGCTACGTTTCGTGCTGGTCTTACCCTTCTAAAAAAGGGGCAAAAACACAAACAAAAAACCCGTCGCGAAGCTTTGTTTTCAATAGCTCTTTTAGAGTTTGAAAAGCTCCACAACACTCCAGGAGGTCCCCTCGAGTATTTGGGAAAGGCCTTTGTATACAAAGCTGCGAGAGAATTCGAAGAAGAGGCAAAATGCTACGAGCTTGCTCTTCGCAAATATCCCAAACACCCTTTGAAGCCCGTATTAGTCGAAAACATTTTGACAAGGCTTCACGAATCAAGCGGCGAAAACCGCCATGTCGCCTACCTCTTTGCCTTAATCGTCATGCGCCATCTCTCTCACCTACCCGATGCGATCAAGATTGCTGATGTTCTTGAGAAGCATTTGCAACCACTCCCATTTTTTATTCCAAGTCCCGCTAAAAGAGAACACCTCATTATTCAGCTTGCCTTTTGGCTAAATACACCGTCTGCCCTTTGGGAAATGCTCGAGCGAGAAAACTTGGATGCACTTGATGCCCAAAATGCGCAAGTAGCTCTTCTCCTCCTTGGAGAAGAAGCAGACACATCCATTCTTGATAAACCTGGAAAAGAGATGGCCCATGCCCGTTTTGAATACCAGCTGCGCACAGGAAAAGAGCTCCCAGCAAACCCTCATCCCATTTGGACCGCTCTTCATAATAAAGAGTGGGAAGAGGCCAAGCTTCTTTTAGAAGCCTTACCGAAAGAAAGTTTAGAAGATCCAAGAGACCCTGCTTTTTTCTTATACGGATGTTATTTGGCAAAAGAAAAAAGTGAAGAAGAGGCTTTTACCCATCTCACAAACATCTCTGAGCGCCCATTCCCCTCTCTCTCGACATTGCTCTCCCATTTTTTAAAGGGGCGGATCAATCTTAAAGAGGGGTGGATTGAGACGGCCTTTTACTACGAAAAATTGCGTTTGATGCAGCAGCTAGAGCTTTTCTCACATTGTTTAGGCGATGAGAAGTTAAAGAAAATTGTCAAAAATCAAGTCAAAAAAATAGATTCGTGATAGACTTACGCGCCATATGTTTTTGACGGTTCCAAGACACGAGATTTTAGCATACGAGGGCGTTCGAATTCCCTATTCGGCCAAGTTCTTCTATGACCTCTGCGCCCATAGAGATCAACCGAACAAGTCCGATCTCTTTTTAAGAAAAATCACCACGCAAGTGGCCTTTGTTGGACTTGCTGCTCTCTCTCTTATTGAGGCGATCGTTCGCCTGCCTTTAGCTTTTTTGAGCATTGCTTTCTCCTCCAATTACAAACATTGGATCGAAGGGGTAGAAAAATCGGTCATGACCTCTCTTTATAGTTTGAGCGCTTCTGTCTGCAATCTCTTTGTAGACAACTTAACCCAGACTATTGTGGATCTTGAATGCAAGCTCACTTTTTTTTCACAAAACCAACTTCTCTTTCATGCTTGTGAAACGGGCCAATACGAGGCCGCCAAGGCTTTAGTAAATGAGGAAGGCGCAGACCCCCATAAAGTACAAGAAAGCACGCAAGTATCCCCTGCTCTCATTCCCCATTTAGTGGGACATGAAGATTTGCAGGATCTATTTAAGCTCAACAAATACGAACAAGGGTATTTAGAACTTAAACGTCTTGCACATTGGCTCAGCTTAGATGGTACAGTTGAGCTTGAAGGGCGCATGCTAGAACTTGAAGGCGCTCAGTCCCACTGGTTTTTCGAATCACTGGCCGAATCCTTCCAAAGGTTCCGCACCTGGGGTGGATTTTCTGGGCTGGCTCTCTCGTCTAGTAAAGCAGACCTGCTTCAAGAGGCTTTGATCAAAGCCTATGCCACGCACGACTACGATGACATCGCTACCCGCATCCGCGGACGCAAGCTCACTTTTTTAAGCACCGGCTGGCAAGACCACGCAATCTCTGTTGCTTTCCATGGTAGTTACATGGCGATCGGTAATACCGGAAATAGCGCTATCCCTACTCTACAAGTCTTTAAAATCGACTCCAACAAGGTTACAACAAGCTTGATCGAAGAGATGTTTACCCATCAACACTGGGACGAAGCCACGGGACAAAACTATTTTTACCATTCACTTCCTCAAAAACTCTCTTCCTCTGGTCAAATCGAAAAAGACGCTACTTGCAAGGCCTTTTCCCAGATCGAACCAAAACACCAAAAAGCTCCGAACTGTGCCTTTGCATCAAAAAAAGCGACCCTTAGATTCGCTTGGGCCATGCTCATAGAAAGTCCCCCCAGCAAAAAGACCATAGAGCGAGCTCGCCTCGAGAGCAAGTACTATACCAATTATACTGCCCTGCAATACCTCGACGAGGCGGATCTAGCCAAAAAATACCCTCACCTACAGGTCTTTGCCGATATAGCCCATCGCAAAGGCAGAATCAAACTCGATCGGGTTCAATCGCTCTGCTTAAAAATGGGGCATATCTCTGGTCTTTTAAGAAGTTTTGCACCATAATCAGTATTTATGTCTGCCTACGAGCCAAAAGAAATTGAAGAGAAGTGGTACCCTTTCTGGGAAGAGAAAGGTTTTTTTAAAGCCGATGCCACTTCTTCTAAACCCTCTTATTGTATTTCCATTCCTCCTCCTAACGTCACGGGCGTCCTCCACATGGGACACGCCCTTGTCGACACCCTCCAAGATGTTCTGATCCGCTGGAAGCGGATGCAAGGCTTTGAAGCTCTCTGGGTCCCTGGCACCGACCATGCCGGCATCGCCACGCAAACTGTTGTCGAAAGAGACCAGATGGCGAAGACAGGCAAACGGCGCAAAGACTTTTCCCGAGAAGAATTTCTAAAACTCGTCTGGGATTGGAAAGAAAAAAGCCAGGGACATATTTTAAGCCAACTCAGGCGCTTAGGGTGCTCATGCGACTGGGATCGCTTAGCCTTTACGATGGATGAGGCCCGCTCGTCTGCTGTAAGCTCCATGTTCAAAAAGATGTATGACGATGGACTTATCTACCGTGGAGACTACCTCGTTAATTGGGATCCCGTCACCCAAACAGCTCTAGCTGACGACGAGGTAGAATACGAAGACAAAGACTCTCACCTCTGGCACATGCGCTATCCCCTCTCCGATGGCTCTACTCACCTGGTTGTGGCCACCACACGGCCAGAAACAATGCTCGGAGATACTGCCGTTGCTGTAAATCCAAAAGATGAGCGCTACACAGCTCTAATTGGAAAAACGATCCGCCTACCTATTACCGACCGCGAAATCCCCATCATCGCCGATCCGTTTGTCGATGCCGAATTCGGAACTGGTGCTGTTAAAATCACACCAGCCCACGATCCTAACGATTATGAGATGGGCATGCGCCACTCGCTTCCCATGATCAACATCATGACCCCTGATGGCAAGGTCAATGAACTTGGGAAAGAGTTCGCAGGTCTATCCATGGAAGAGGCAAGACTTGCCATCGCAGATAGAATCAAAGAGCTCGGCCTCATGGAAAAGATCGAGCCCCATCACCACAGAGTCGGCGTCTCCTATCGCTCGAAAGCCGTCATAGAACCTTACCTATCCAAGCAGTGGTTTGTGAAGATGACTGCCTTCAAAGACCAGCTCATCGCAGCAGTTCGCGACCAAAAAGTGAAAATCATCCCCAAAGATTGGGAAAGCACCTACTTTCATTGGATCGATAACTTGCGCGACTGGTGTATCTCACGCCAGCTTTGGTGGGGCCACCGCATTCCCATCTACTACAAAGGCGATGAAGTACTTTGCCAAATTGATGGCAAATCTCCTGAAGGCCAACCTCCTGAAGGATGGGTGCAAGACGAAGATGTCCTAGACACTTGGTTCTCATCTGGGCTTTGGCCCTTTAGCGTTCTTGGCTGGCCAGAGAAGACTCCCGACCTAGAAAAGTTCTACCCCAATAGCGTTCTCATCACCGGCCACGACATCCTCTTTTTCTGGGTAGCTAGAATGATCCTCATGGGCGAATACGCACTTGATGAGCCCCCTTTTCCCGAAACCTTCATCCATGGACTCATCTACGGAAAATCTTACTGGCGCTACCACAAAGATGGCTCGATCGCCTATCTCCCAGCAGCAGAGAAACAGCAATACGATCTAGGAGAAAAAACGCCCCCCGATGTTCACTCCAAATGGGAAAAAATGTCCAAGTCCAAGGGCAACGTCATCGACCCCATCGAAATCATCGACACCTACGGCACCGACGCGATGCGCATCGCCTTGTGCTCAGTTGCCACACATGCAAGGCAGATCGATCTTGACCTACGAAAATTTGAAGAGTACAAAAACTTCATCAATAAGATCTGGAACGGCTCCCGTTTCACCTTCATGCACCTAGAAGATTTTGATCCCAAAGATGGCATCGATGAAGCCCACCTCACCCTAGAAGACAAGTGGATCCTCTCTCGTCTCAACAGAGTAATTGAATCCATCAACACCCACCTTGGGCAGTACTCCTTTGATCGAGCAGCAGCTGACATCTACCGCTTTTTCTGGGATGAGTTCTGCGCCTACTACCTAGAGCTTGTCAAACCCACCCTCTTTGGTAAAGCCGGCACAAGTGAGCAAAAACACAACAAGCAATGCATTCTCACAGTTGTCCTTTGTAACCTCCTTCGCCTCTTCCACCCAATGATCCCTTTTGTGACCGAAGAGCTCTTTACTCAGCTCAAAGAGAAAATCCCACAAGGTAGTCCAAAAGACCCCTACATGGCTGAAACCCTAAAAGCTCTTACAGCACCCGCCTGCATCGTCGCCCCTTACCCCACCGTCATTGCCAATGAAGACATCAACCCTAAGATCGAAGAAACCTTTGCCTTCATCGATACCGTCCTCCACGCCATCCGCAACATCCGCGCTGAGATGGGCTTAGCTCCCAGTGTAAGTACCGACCTCTTCATCCAAGCAGACGTAAGTGATCCGCATTTAAGCCTTGTCCAAGAAAATGAACTCATGCTCACTGCGCTTACCCGGCTAGGAAGTATTTCCTACAACGCGAGCGCACCAGAAGGGTTCACAGCCTCCAATATCGTCAAAGGCCTCACACTCATCATTCCTCTTCCAGAAGAGATGCGCGAGAAAGAGCTCATCCGCCTAAAAAAACAGCAAGACAAGCTCATCATCCAAGAGCAGCAGCTACGCGGTAAACTCGCCAATGAAAACTTTGTTCAAAAGGCTCCTAAGCAAGTAGTAGACAAACTCCGCTCGCAACTCGCAGACATCGAGAAGCAACTCGCAGGCATTTCCAAGAAACTGATACTTTTCCAAAAGTAAAGGAGGGAAAAATGAGAGGACATGTTCGAACGTTTTCAGATATCGATCCAAATATTTTATCGAAAATTTTTGATACCAATCACGAGGAACTCCGAGAAAATGCGAGTCAGCTGCAAGAAAGACAACAAAGAAATTTAGCACAAAGAGCTCAAGATGTTTCTCTCAAAGCATTGGGTTCAGCTCCTCAGAGCCGCTCAAACTGTTCTTTGCTTGAGCACTCCCTCATTACAATCCTTCCATATGCTATGACGTAGTATTTTGCCAATAGCTGAACGTCTCTGGACTGATTTGATTTGGGTAGGCCTTGTAGATTTCCTGTAAGACCTTGAAAAAAGCTTTCGCCTCTGTTTCGAGACCATGCAGCCTAAGGGAGGTCAGGATGCGGGTGATCCTAAGGAAGTTGTGGTTGCCAGGATTTAGCCAGTTCTGTGCTTGGGTGGAGAAATTTGAAGCCTGTTTAATTCTGCCTAAGAATCCATACTCTAATCCATAAAATTCGAGCATCACCTCAAAAGATTTGCGCATCTTCTCCTGAAGAGCTTTGTCTGACTTAAAGGCATTTATAGTTGCCGCATTTGTAGGCGGAGCAGAAGGGTTCATCCCAATGCTTTTAATCGGGAAAAGCCACTGGATAAAATCATGCTTGGCTTCCTTTGTTGCATCATCAAAAGCCCAAATTTCTTCGAGTGTCACCCCTTTGTCATTACGCGCTCCAAGGTAGAATTCAGTGATGGTAGGGATTTTCACGGCAGCCAAGCTGCGGGTTTTTACGCAGCCACAAAACTCTAATACCTTGAAAATGGGATATGTGACAATGGTCACGAGCATTGTAAGTGTAGAATGGACAAGGTCTACGACTTGTTTTGGAAGCTCAGAATAAGAAGTCACAGGGGCTATTTTCATAGAAAGAGATTAGCATATTGAGGAATATTTTTGTGATTAGGGGCTCTATTCGAGGTTTTCTTGTAAAAGACAAATCAAACAGCTATAATTTTGATCGAAAAAAATTAAGGAGTATTATTTTGACAATAGCAGTAGCAGGAAACAGTGATTTTTTGTATGAATTAGCATACGCAGAAAAAGAGATATATGATCAATTCCCAAATCCTTCGAGCTTATTTGATGCTCTAAAAAGAGCAACATATGCTCTGTATCACCTTTCTAAACAAGCAGCAGAAATTCGACCTGTTCAGCCCGTTGATGTGGACAAAATCTATCATTTGATTCAATTAACAAACGCATTGCAGGCCTAGTAGAATGTAAGCGAAGACACGAGAAATCTTTTTTCTAGAAGGATTATTCAACTTGCTTTGGCAGAAACACCTCCTTCTTCAAGAGCTTCCTAACCCTGATCGCTACCTATTCCCCATTTCTTTGAGGAATTTTCGCGCTACAGCATCAGCGCTGCGCTGCAAAATTTCTACTTGGTAATTGAGATCGATGATCTCTTCATTGGTGATTTTATCTTTTATTAGAGCAAAGACAGCGTTAAGTTCTGGATGCTGCTCTAAAACCTCTTTACGAAGTAGGGGGGCGGCTACATAGTTTGGCAACACCTCCTTGTCATCAATTAACACCTTGAACTCTCTATTTTTTAGCTTTCCATCAGTGGAAAAACCAGACATCACATCAATCGCTTTGCTTTGCAAAGAAAAGTAGAGTAGCACCTGATCCATGAGTTTGGGCTGTGAGCGGAGCGAGTAAGCCTGTTGCAAAAGCTTGAGCTCTTTGCGAGCAGCAAATTCGGGATCGATAGCGATTTGTGCAACTAGAGGTATGTCTGAGATAGTTTGCAACCCACTTTCTTCCCGGGCAATCAACACATACTGATTGGAAAAGCTCAGTGGATCAAGGTAACTCAAGTTTTGTTTGGCAAAGGCTTTTTTGATATGGGGGTAAAGAGGTCCCTCAATGAGAGGCTCTTTAAAAATTTCAAGTAAGGCTGTACCCGTATATTCGAAGTAGGTGTCGATGGTTCCAGATTTGAGCGCATTGTAACAGATCGAGGTCCCTTCGAGATTGAAGAGGCGTTTGACTTTGATGTCTGTATGAGCTTCTACAAGCTGGGCGAGTATTTCGCTCAAGATATGCTGCTCGGTGCAGTTTTTCGAGCCTATCGTGAGAGTATTTGTATTCGATTTGGTTTGAGAATACAGAGTAATTAGAAGAAGGCCTGCCAAGAGGGCGATTCCAATGAATAGTTTTTGTAACTTGGCTCTAAAGACATTCACTTGCGCACCGTCAGCCATTTTTCAAGAGCTGTCATCGAGAGTTCAAACAGGGCTGCGAGGATAGCGGCTGGAATGGTTCCGGCCAAAACTAGGTAGGCATTCATACTTCGAAGCCCTTGGAGGATGAGGTCGCCAAGCCCTCCAGAACCCACTAGACTAGCTAGCGTGCACATTCCAATCGTCCATACCCCTGCAATCCGAATCCCTGCCATGATCATGGGGATCGAGTGGGGCATCTGCACTTGGAAAAGTGTTTGCCCTCTGGTCATCCCAAGGCCTGTAGCTACATCGATCATCGTGGGGCTCACCTGGGTGATGCCTGTGTATGTGTTGGTGAGGATGGGTGAGATGGCATATAGGGAGAGCGCAATCACACCAGGAAGGATCCCCGTTGACGGAATGGGGATAATCTGCCGAATGAAGGCAAGGGTCACCACAATAAGGGCTAACATGGCAAGCCCGGGCATTGTTTGGATGAGGGAGGTGGATCTGACTATAAATAGGGAAAGCTTCTGGTTTTTGCTACGGCTCAAAGCAAAACCAAGGGGCAGAGCTATGCATAGAGCAATAAGCAATGCGATGAGGCTAATGAGTACGTGCTGGTATGTTTTCTCTAAGATGGTCCAAAACATGTTTTGTATCTTGGGGTTTTAGGGTTTGAATAAGTTTGCCTTTTTCTAAAATTGCAATCCGACTTCCCATTTTAGTGGCCTCATTGAGGTCATGGGTGACAAAGACTACGGTTTTTTGGAGCTTGGACTGGATTTCGATAAACTCGTCTTGGAGCTGCTCACGCATAAAGGGATCGAGTGCACCAAATGGCTCATCCATTAAAACGATTGGAGGATCACCGGCAAGAGCTCTTGCCACTCCAATCCGTTGCTTTTGTCCGCCGCTTAAACTGTCTGGATACAAATTTGCGTACTGGCCAGGCTCTAGCCCAATCATATGAAGAAGTTCTTCCACACGATCTTTAGTAGCTTTTTCTGGCCACTCTAAAAGTTTGGGAACGATGGAAATGTTCTCTGACACAGTCATGTGGGGGAAAAGGCCAATATGCTGAAAAGCGTACCCAATATGTCTGCGCAACTCGATTGGATCGCGATCGACTATGTTTTGCCCGTCGATAATGATGCTTCCACTTGTTGCTTCGATAAGGCGATTGATAAGGCGAAGAGCAGTGGTTTTTCCACTACCACTTTGTCCCAAAAAAACAAGTGTCTCCCCTTTTTGCACAGTAAAATCCAGAGCAGAAACTCCGATTTTTCCCGTAGAGAAGACTTTGGTAACGTTTTTAAATTCAATCATCTCTTCCAAAGATAACGGATGTTTCCTGTGTTGTATACAATTTTATCCCATGGTACTGTATTGGTATGCACCTGATGTCGCCAGCTGAATTGAAAAAGCAATATCCTGTCTCTGACAAGGCCAAACGATTCATTCTTAAAAGCCGCAAAACCATCACTCAGATATTCGAGAGACAAGATCCCAGGCTTCTTATTGTTGTGGGTCCTTGCTCAATACATAGTACTAGCGAAGGCATTCAATTTGCAAAACAACTAAAAGTGCTTGCAGAATCGGTCAAGGATTCCTGTTTTATTGTGATGCGAGCTTATATTGAGAAGCCAAGAACTAAGCAGGGCTGGAAAGGGTTAGTGCATGACCCTCATCTAAACGGCTCTCATGATCTAACAGCAGGCCTTCGTTTAGGACGATCATTTTTAGCAGAGCTAGCTGAAATGGGAGTTCCCGTCGCGACAGAGTTTCTCACTCCACATCTTGCCCCTTTCATTGAGGATCTGGTTTCTTGGGGCTGTATCGGCGCTAGGACATCCTCCTCACAAGTTCATCGCCTACTTGCTTCGCATTTACCGATGCCTGTGAGCTTTAAAAATTCCATGGATGGCAATATCAGTTGTGCTGTCAACGCTGTGCATGTGGCAAGATCTGCCCATAGTTTCATGCACATCTGCGAGGATGGCAAACTTTGCCAGGTAAATAGTAGTGGCAACCCTAACGCTCACATTGTTTTGCGCGGCTCCTCTTTTGGAACTAATTTTGATCGAGAGAGTATCCAAAGTGCAATAACAGCTCTGCGTAAAGAAGAGCTCCCCCCTCGCGTTGTGGTAGACTGCTCGCATGGTAACTGCCAGGGGAAATATTTTAAGCAGAAAGAGGTCTTCCAGTCGGTACTAGAGCAGATTCAAGAGGGCAATTCTATGATTATGGGGATGATGCTTGAAAGTAACCTTGAGGCGGGTACTCAAAAAATTCCCGCTCAGCTCGATGAGCTCCAAAGAGGTGTTTCGGTAACAGATGCTTGCCTTGATTTTTCTTCTACTGCAGAGCTCATTTCATCGCTTGCGCAGTCAAGGTCTATGAGTCTCACCCATAACTGATGCTCCCAGTCTGCGTATACCTCGCCATCTGGCGTGATGATCTCAGCCTTGTAAGCTAAAAAACCACCAGAGCACTTGAATTCCTTGTTGAGTACGCAATAGGTTTCATACCCAATTCTGCTGTGGATGGGGAATTCTACACAGGTTTCTGTGAAATCTTGGAACAGGACGTGAATCCGCAAGATGGGACTTAAGTCACGTATACTCCTTGGAAGCCAATACTCAGCCACAATCATCTGCCCATTAGGCGGTGTCCTCGGATCTGGGGTGGCTACGTTGGTGCTGGCCAAATAGGCGGGCGTCACCTTCTGCTCGTGAAGAACAAGAGCAGCTCTACTACAACCGCAAAGGGCAAAAAAAGCTAAAATGAGAACACGAATAATCATTACCCCTATATAATCTATGAAAAACGGAGAATATTCAAGTTGTTTCGGTATATGAGGAACAATTTGACTACAGTTAAGGACAGAATGGATGAATCAGTAGCAACTATCATTTTTAATCCAGCCAAAACTAAGGTGCTTTTGATCAAGCGGCGAGACATCCCCGTTTGGGTTCTACCTGGGGGAGGAATCGATCCTGGCGAGGCTCCAGAACAGGCTGCTGTGCGCGAATCGATCGAAGAGACGAGTATGCAAATCACACTCAAGCGAAAAGTGGCCTTCTACCACCCCAAAAACCGTTTAACAAGACGAACCCATTTCTATGAGTGCACAGCCACTGGAGAGCCAGAAACAGGACCCGAGACGAGAGAGATCGCCTTCTTTCCCTTAGATAAACTCCCTCGCAAGCTTGTCCCCTTCTATAAAACTTGGATCCAAGATGCCCTTTTAAACTACGATGGAGTGCTCGAAAAAGTGATCCGAAAAACTTCCCTCTGGACCTTTGTCTGGTATTTGCTCTGTCATCCCTTGCTTGTCGCCCAATTTCTGCTTACCCGAATGGGCATCCACTTCAACCGTTAGAAATTTTCTTTATAATCTTTTCCTCTGAGAATATGCTCAATTTTTTTTCTATTAGGAGGAGATAATGAGCAATATTCTACAAGCATTTTTTATGGCAATGGTATTGCCATTTGTAAGTGATCGTCTGGATTTTGAAGACCCAGATAGCATGAACCAATCAACGCAGCAGGCGCTTGTGGACCTATCTTCAGGAGAAAGATCTGTAATTTTCAACTCTGAGTTACTAGAGAAGGTATCACAAAAAAATGTTCTCATTCTTGTCCACGGTTTCAATAACACCTATTCGTCTACTTTATCTTCTTACAAGGCCTATGCAAAACACTTAGAAAAATCGTACGATTTAGTCATCGGATACATCTGGCCAGGCGGCGATAATCGTCGTGACTATTTCTCTGCAAGAAACCGGGTTGTGTCTGAACTGGATTTGCGTTTCTTGAGTTTTTTGACCCTTATGAGCACTGTTGCTAACAATGTTGATGTATATGCCCATAGTATGGGGTGTAGACTCTCACTTGAATCTATTGCTCTTGCACCAGGCAAGGTTGTACGCAACCTCTTTCTCACGGCTCCAGCTGTCGATGATGAATCCCTAGAAAGAGGTGAGAGGTATCACGGCTCCATTGTAAATTGCGATAAAGTGGTGGTTTTCTACTCAAACAATGACCGTGTTCTTAGAAACGTTTATCCATTTGCCGAATGGGATCATGCGTTGGGCTTTGATGGATTTGAGGATCCAAATGCCCTCCCAGCTAATGTGAGCCGAATCGATAGTACGACAAACGTCTCCTTCCATAGTGATTATAGAAACGAGGAAATCATTTTCGATCACATTCGAGGAGTTCTGCAAAACAACTAGAAATCGACCATTTTGGATGGATCGACGATCTCGTCGAACTCTTTTTCTGAAAGGAGTTTGAGCTCGAGAGCTGCTTCCTTGAGAGTTTTGTTCTCGAGGTAGGCCAATTTGACGATTTGGCTGGCTTTGTCATAGCCAATTTTGGTGTTGAGCGCGGTTGCTAGCATCAGAGAATTTTGCAAATGATGCGCTATCTGATCGAGATCGGGCTCGATTCCATTGACACACTTTTCGGTAAAACTCTTCGCCATATCAGAGAGCAGACGCATTGAGCGAAGAAGGTTATAGATCATAAGGGGCTTGAATACGTTTAGCTCAAATTGTCCGAGCGAACCAGCGATTGCGATGGCCGTGTCGTTGCCTATTACCTGCGCTGCAACCATCGTCATTGCCTCACATTGCGTGGGATTGACTTTACCAGGCATTATTGAAGAACCGGGCTCGTTAGCAGGGAGCTTAAGCTCTCCTATGCCGCAGCGAGGTCCTGAGGCGAGCATCCGGATATCATTGCCGATTTTCATGTAAGAGCAGGCAAGTCTGCGCAGAGCGCCGCTCATTTCTACCATGGCATCGTTAGCCGCTAGGGCTTCAAATTTATTGGGTGCCGATACGAACGGAAGGCCCGTCAGCTCATCAAGTACTTCCGCTACTCTTTTTGCGTACTTAGGACCTGCATTGATCCCTGTACCGACAGCAGTTCCACCCAAAGCTATTTCATAGACAGGGGGCAGTGCTTTTTCTACTGCTCTGATCCCATTTTCAATTTGGACGGCGTAGCTTGAAAATTCCTGGCCAAGGGTGAGCGGTGTGGCGTCCATCATATGCGTCCGCCCGATTTTGACGATTTTCTTAAACTCTTCGGCTTTCGCTTCCAGAGCCTTCTGAAGGAGCTTCAAGTTGGGAAGGAAGTGTTGATCTACCATTTGCACTGCTGCGATGTGCATAGCCGTTGGAAAGGTGTCATTAGAGCTTTGCGATTTATTGACATCGTCATTGGGATGAATGGGATCTTTGCTTCCGAGTTTGCCACCCATTTTTTGGATACACCAGTTGCTAATCACTTCGTTGACGTTCATGTTTGTCTGGGTGCCTGAGCCTGTTTGCCAAACAACAAGGGGAAAGTGATCATCAAGCTTACCCTCTATGATTGCGTTGCATGCTTGAATGATGGGGTCTTTCTTCTCTTCGGAAAGGTTTCCAAGTTCGCAGTTAACAATAGCTGCTGCTTTTTTGACATACCCAAAGGCTCGAATCACCTCAATGGGCATTTGCTGGGTGCCGATTTTAAAATTCTCAACAGAGCGTTGTGTTTGCGCGCCGTAGAGTTTGTCTTTGGGAACTTGTATTTCGCCAAGTGAATCAGTTTCTGTACGTGTACTCATATCTATCCTTTTAAAAAAAAAATCAATATAAGGCAATTATGGAGTTATCTGATGAAGAATGGAAGGAGCGTTTGACCCTTGAGCAGTACAAGGTGCTTAGAGAAAAAGGGACAGAGAGGGCTTTTTCCAATTCTCTAAACAGGAATAAGCAAAAAGGGATTTACCAGTGCGCAGGATGCGGACAGGAGCTCTTTCACTCCGAAGATAAATTTGATTCGGGAACTGGATGGCCAAGTTTTACAAAGGGTGAAAATGTGGCCTATGCAGACATAGAGGTGCATTGCGCAAACTGTGGAGGGCACCTCGGTCATGTTTTTGAAGATGGACCCATGCCAACTGGAAAAAGGTATTGTATTAACGGGATCGCGCTTACTTTCGAGGAAAAAGATTGAAACTCTCCAGACTCTTTCATAGACACGATTTAAAAAAGGGAATTTATCTTGTTCTCATCGCATGGTTTTTGTTTAGCACGATGTATATGCTCTCAAAGCTCATTGGAGAGCGGACAACGGTTCCCACTATGCTCTTTTTCCGAAATGTGATGGGTATAACACTCGTGATCCCCTACCTTGTAAAAAAGAGGTTAAAGGCTTTTGAGATCAAAAACTGGAGAATTGTTTGGATCCGCTCTCTCTTGGGACTGATCAATCTCTTCTTGATTTTCATGGCCGTAAAGAAGATCTCTCTTGTAAATACGACTCTACTCAACAATAGTGCCCCTTTCTTCGTGCCGTTTGTTCTTTGGTTTTGGCTAAAAGCCCCCATTAACCACAAAATGTGGCCAGCGATCTTAGCAGGTTTTATTGGGATAGCGCTCATCATACAGCCGGACCGGCAGATTTTTAATTTGGGTGCTGCTTATGCTCTTTTATCAGGGATCTTTTTGTCTGTGAATCTAGTCTTGATGCGTCTCACCTCAAAATCTGAGAATCTCTATTCCTTCCTGCTCTATTTCTTTCTCATTGGTGGTGTCATTACTCTGCCCTTTGCTCTTTCCGACTGGAAGATCGATGGTTTTTCCACACTCATTGCCCTTCTTTCAATTGGTCTCTTATCATGTTTGGGCCAGGTATTTTTGTATTATGGTATGAAGTGGGGCAAAGCCCAACAACTGGCGCCCTTTACCTACTCAACTGTGATTTTTTCAGGGATTTACGAATGGCTGATTTGGGGGCGCGTCCCCGAGCCAATCGCCTACGTAGGGATGGTTCTCATCATCGCCTCAGGCATCTGGATCGTCTTAACCTCCCCACCACAGCCTAAGGAGAGATAGATTATGGATAAGCTTCCCCTCAATGCTATTCCAGAGCCATGGGAATACAACCCATCCAAATGGAGTCAGCGCCTGCTCATCGTGGCCATTGCTTTCATTGCCGTAATCATTGCAATCTATATGGGGCTTTATCAATGGGGATTGATCGATACTGTCTGGGATCCGATTTTTGGCAATCAGTCTATGCTCGTTCTCGACTCCGAAGTTTCTCACGCGATCACGAGCTGGATTCGCATTCCTGATTCGATTCTAGGAGCCATAGCCTATCTAGGTGATATTATTTTTGCACTAGCTGGTTCTACCCGCCGTTGGCACGACAGGCCGTGGCTTGTCATCCTCTTCGGGTTGGATGTTATCCCCTTAGGCCTTGTGAGTGCCACTCTCATCTTTATGCAAGGGTTTGTTGTTGGGTCTTGGTGCTTTCTCTGCCTGGTCTCGGGAGTGATTTCACTTGTCCTTGTGGTCTTAGCCTACGATGAGGTGTGGTCTAGCGTCCTCTTTCTCTACCGAGTATGGAAGCGCTCGAAAAAGTTTTCAGTTTTCTGGGATACCTTTTGGGGAAGACCCAATGAAGTTGCCCACCAAGTAGGCCTCGATATGGCAAGACGAAGAGATTGGAGGAAATAGACGATGTGGGCAAGAGTTGTAGAATTTATGTTGGCGTGCTGGCTCTCGATCAGCCCTTTTATCTTTGCCTATCCAAAGAATGCCCTTTTCTTCTGGCTCAATGACCTATCCTGTAGCTGCCTCATCGCCTTTTTTGCCTTGGCATCCTACTACAAGCCCCTGCGCAAAATGCATCTATGCAACTTGGCTGTTTCTTTTTACCTGATTGCTCTTTCATATATCTTTCGATCTAGTCCACTCTATGAGCCATTACAAAACTATATGGTCATAGGGCTTCTTCTTCTCATGATCGCCCTCGTCCCTTCTGAAGCCGACAAGCCACCAGTTCCCTGGCGAGAGTTCTACGAAAAATTCAAAAAGTAGAAATCATCTCTTATAGAAGACTTTTGTCACAGCAAGGCCAAGCCACCAGAGGGCAAAGCCGATGCCGAAGATGATGGCCCACTCAGATAGGGCTAAGGGTACTGTGCCAAAAACAATTTGCAATGGCGGAATGTAGAGAACCGCTAGCTGGAGAAGGAAGGAACTAGCTAAGGCAATGAGAAGATAGGGATTGGAAAAGAGTTTCATCTTGTACTGCTTGCGGATCATTTGCACGCGGACGAGTTCAAGAACGATGAGGGTGGTAAAGGTCATGGTCTGTGCGAGCGCGCTGCTCGTTTTCAGCCCAATAAAGCATGCTGTAAGAGCTCCCAAGGTCACAAGGATGCTGATTGAGAGGACAAAGAAGGCGAAGCGGCGGTTGAGGATCTCTTCTGAGCGTGGGCGTGGAGGGCGTGTCATAGCGCGAGGGTCAACAGGATCCATGGCTAGGCTGATTGCTGGGAAGCCGTCGGTGACGAGGTTCATCCAAAGCAGTTGCACGGGAAGAAGGGGGACGAAAGGAGCGCCTCCGGTTGTGGTGGTGCCAATGAGCATCACTAAGAAAATGACGAGGATTTCAGCGATGTTGGAGGAGAGAAGGTAGCTAACGAATTTGACGATATTGTCATAGATCCCGCGCCCCTGCTCGACGGCTCCCACGATGGATGCGAAGTTGTCATCGAGGATGATCATATCCGAGCACCCTTTGGTCACATCAGAGCCCGTGATTCCCATTGCAATGCCAATGTCTGCTGCCTGCACGGCTGGAGCATCATTGACCCCGTCCCCTGTCATGGCCGTCACTTTTTCCTCGTTTTTAAGGGCTTTGATGATCCGGAGTTTGTGATTGGCGCTAATGCGTGAGAATACACTCACTTGCCGAATTTCTTCATCGGGCAAATTTTCAAGCTCGTTCCCGTCAACTGCACTCTTTGTTTCAATGCCGATCTGCGCAGCAATGGCCACAGCTGTATTTTTGTGGTCTCCTGTGACCATGATCGTTTTAATGCCCGCGCTCTTGCAACTTTCGATCGCTTCTTTCACTTCAGGTCTTGGAGGATCTTGCATAGCAATGAGACCTACGAAGACAAGATCTTCTTCTAGAGGAGCCTGCATATTGGTTTGATAGGCAACGGCAAGCACTCGATAAGCTTTTGAAGTGAGCTCCTTGTTTGCTGCGCTAATGGCTTCTCGGTCGATTGGTTCTTCTTTTCCATCAATGAGCCATTTGTTTGATCGATTGAGTAGAACATCAAAAGCCCCTTTAACAAAGAGTTTCTTTTGCCCGTTTTCGCGTCGCAAAACGCTCATCATTTTTCGATCAGAATCAAAGGGAATCTCTTCAACCAAATGGAACTTATCTTCGAGATTTCGCTTCCACAGTCCTTTTTTAGCAGCAACAGTAAGAAGCGCTCCCTCTGTGGGGTCACCAGCTACCACCCAGTTCCCTTCTTCTTGTAAAATATTGGCGCTGTTGCAAAGAACCCCAATCTCTAAAGCGCTATCAAGACTAGATGATGCCTGGCTAAACTCCCCTTCTGGCTCGTACCCAGAACCCGATACTTCGATCCATTTTTGATCGACATAGATCGAGCGGACGGTCATTGCATTTTGTGTAAGGGTACCCGTTTTGTCGGTGCAGATGACGCTTGTACACCCAAGCGTCTCTACAGAAGAAAGGCGGCGCACGAGGGCTTTTTTCTCAGCCATTTTTCGCACACCGATCGAAAGAGAAATGGTGACAACAGCGGGAAGCCCCTCTGGAATGGCTGCAACGGCAAGACTTAGCGAGATGAGAAGCATATCAATTGCATTATTGCCCCGGATAATGCCAAGTATAAAAACGAGTGCTACCACGCCAAGGCAAATATAGACGAGCCGTTTTCCTAAATGATTAAGCTTATGCTGCAAAGGGGTTTCTTCTTTTTTCTCGCCCATGAGCTGGGAAGCAATTTTTCCCATCTCTGAGCTCAGACCCGTTCTGGTGATGAGTACGTGGCCTTTGCCCTTCACAACGGTTGTGCCCATAAAAACCATATTGGTTTGATCCCCTAACGCCAGATCGCCTTCCAAAGGGGCAGTCTGTTTGGAGACGGGAACTGACTCTCCTGTCAATGAAGCCTCATCAACAGCCATATGGGCCAGATCGATGATCCTTCCATCCGCTGGAACAGTATCACCTGCTTCGAGCAGCAGAAAATCCCCGGGAACAATTTGCTCTGAAGAGAGGGTTTGCAGTCTGCCATCACGAATGACTTTTGAGGTGGGGGCTGCTAGTTTTTGCAGCGCCTCTAAAGCACTCTCGGCCCGAAACTCTTGAAAAAAACCAAGCACAGCATTGAGAACAACAATGGCGAGGATCGCAAAAAAATCGACCACTTCGCCCAACAGTCCTGCTACAACCGCTGCTGCGATTAAGAGCCAAACAATGAAGCTTGAAAACTGCTCTAATAAGATTTTCCACCAGATAATGCTCCCCTTTTTCGGGAGGAGATTAGGGCCATTGTCAGAGAGTCTTTTTTGCGCATCTGCTGTTTGCAACCCTTGTGAGATATCGGCATCAAGAGCTTTTGCCACATCAGAAATCGATTGAGTCCAAAATGATAATCCCATATACATTGCATATACAACGGAGAGATAAAAATGAAGCACCCTGAAGAACCATATCACGTCAGACCCTTCCCTCAGCAACCTAACCGAGGGGGCAAAGAACTTCAGTCTGCGATCGCAGACCTAGAATCAGCTCTTGGCGAATCTGCTCCCGACTTCGAGAGACTAAAAGCCATTCAAGCTCGTATCCATGAAAAGGTAAACACCTACAATGACGACCGTCTTGTCGATATGATCCGTCAGATCTCCAAGAACCTAGAAGCTTATGAAGAAAAACCCGAGAGAGCCATTCTTGAGAAGATTTTACAAGCGATTCTAAAGGTCCGCGTCGAACTCAAACATCTCTAGTTGCTAAATAGTTTGGCAACGTCGATGGTTTCACTGACAAGCGTCGTCTCCACAGCATATCTCTGGTAAGTATAGCGATATTTAAATGAAGAGAGGGTTGGCTCGTAGCCATAGGATGGTTGTTGCGTATCATGAACAACAATGATGTCTGCTTTATGACGCATTCTTTCGATATCAACTACACGCCGCTCCCCTGGTCTGTGATCGATAAAGACAACACCCCAACGTGGCATACTGCAGCCCACACCATCCCAAAGACCTGGATCTTCTCGATTTACCCAGAGCTCATCATAACAGGGTACATATTGAAAGTAGTGTCCATCATCGCTTAAGTCAGTAAAGAGCCCCATCCAATCTTTGTCTGTTTCTGCTGTTAGAAGAAAACGTCTAGTTGAACTACAAATGGTGTGAAGTAAAGGCGTGCTAAAATCGCCACATCCCATTTCTAGCACGGGTCCTTCAGTGTGCAAAAGAGCTGTTGTAAGTGGGGTCATATGAGTCCCATATTCCCACTCGACGATTCTATTTTTTTGGTGAGGAAGAGGCTCTCTTCTCTCTGGAATGTAGGGATTTTCGTTATCAATCACCCAATAATCCGTTCGCCAATCCGGATGATTTGGTTGTAAATACGAATAGTGTTCATAGCCAAAAAGCAATAGAAATGAGGGGGTAGAATCAAAACCGCAAGTGGCTTGGTTGGCATTGTCAAAGATCACAATCCCCCCAGGTTTGAGATGTTTTAATGCCGCTGCCAAGCACTCATTTCTCATGACTCCATCTACAATCACACAGTCATAAAGCATTTCACTTTCATTAACTGCTTCGACATAAGAGGCAGGGTCTTCGTGGAGGAAAACCTGGCTGTTATGAATAAAACGCTCATTTAAACAGTGCTTCACCGATTCAGCCCAAGCTGGGTTATTTTCAATAGAAGTAACACTTTTGCAATGCTCTGCAAGCCAAAGAGTCGAGTATCCTGAGCCATACTCTAAAACATCCCAGTTGCTTAAATCCCATGTAAGCATTACGTCCAAGAAAGGACGAGTAAACCAAGGTAGAATTTTTCCTTCGGGATCTAGAAAATGCCACTCATTTCTAGGAAGCGGAAGACTGCTTTTATTCTTTGGATGCTCCAATGCATAAACGAGCAGATCTGTCTCTCTTTGGTAATGCTTATAGGGACGGAGCATATGTGCATCAATCAAGCTTCGATCGTCTATCGTTTCTTCTTTATACTGCCAGTCCAGACGGTCCAATCTCTTTTCTACTATTTGATCTAGCAAGCAAATAGTGAGCGCATCCTCTTTCTCCTGGACGGCTTGATACAGGACCCTTTCATCAGTACTCCAACCAAGTTCAAGCCCAGCCCATTCGCGGATTTTCTCTTGGAAATCTTCAGGACCATTTATATCAAAAAGTGTTTGGAATGTTTTTCCTTTTCCTGCTACATAGCACATGGGGTATTGCGGTATTTCCCATCCATCATAAGCCCTGTTGCGAAATACAACGAAGTCGTCTTCATCACAAGAGCTAACTGAATCAAAAAAGTACGATTTTTGAAGAGGAATCATATCAATATCAGAGACGAGACAGACATCATCGGGAAATAAAGTCGGAAGGAGAAGGCGGATGACTTGCGCTTGTAAGGAGGTTGGAATCCCCTCAATTGGCTCAAACCGGATCACATCTCCGAAAGACTCGTCGATCTCAACATCTTGTGTAGCAATGAGAGCTAAGGTAGGTTTCAGACCTGTGACTTTTTCCCATGTTTTGGCGGTAACCTCCCAAAAATCGATATAGGTCGGATTGTTGTCTGTCGAGAGGATCACCCGGTCTAAAGACATAGAAAAAAGAGATAAAGGGAGCAGTAGCGTTATAAGTATTTTTTTCATATTTATTTCTTGAAGTGAATGTAGGGGTAGTAGTCGCTTAAATTGAAGTCATTTCTTGAGCAATATACGTGAGTCTCCTCTTTACAATCAACTTGATTACACGCGATGTGAAAAGGGTGATCTTCTAGGATAAAATCTTGATCCGGTTCATTGAAGTGATGGAAAATTTCGAGATCGTTTTGCAAGGCAAAAATGGAGAAAAGTGTTTGATCATGGCGCCCGCTCCCAAATCCACCAGATGAGCTACCATCATCGATAAATGCTGCTAAATTCGAGGACATTTCATACGCTGGTCTCACAAAAGCTTCTTTAATCTCAGGGGTGATCCCCATTAAACCTGATTCAATCCCCTGCACATTGTCATCTAACATCCAAACATTTTGAGGGGCCCACAACTGAAACTGATTGACCACATACTCTGTTGTCATCCTTTTTAGACTCCAGTCTGATCCATTATGGAAAAAGTAGCCGTGTTCACGCATATAAGAAAAAAGAGGGTCAATGGAGCGCGCGATCGTCGTGCCAGCGTCTATCCAAAGAAAATCGGGAAAGAGCTCAAGCCCTTGTTTGATACAGACTGGCTTCCAAGCATACCACCCTGGAACATACTTACCCCAACTCCTGGTCTGGCAAGATTTCAAAAGGTCGCCATGAATCATTTCAAGAGGGTACACAGCAACTTTCTCAATCGTTTTTAATAGCTGCAGCTGCTCTTCTTCGAGTCCTAAATCAAAAATAGCAATCTCGCCCAGGACATTGAAATGCTGTTTGTGAATGCTTCCAATAAGATTCAAAAGGGGTCGAAAATATTCCGCATTGGCTGCAGTGCAGAAATAATAGGGTGTTTTACTCTTAAGAAAATCTGCAGAGATTTTACGTGTGAAAGCATCAACAGAATAGAGAGCTGCTTTTGTAGACTCGAGATACTTTTGAATATTTTCAATATAAGACAAATACTTTTCTTCTGTCACTGTAGAAAGATACTCATAAAGCTTCTGATCACTTTCAAATTGTCTGCGATCGATAAAGCAGTCTCGTGGCACGTATTCAGCAATATTTGGAGCTCCAAGATATATGGGAATAGATCCTGCATGAAAAACATCGAATATCTTCTCGGTGACATAGCCTGGCACTCCATCGATGTTTTCATAGCAAATGCAAAACTTATAGCTTTTCATTGTATCTACTTTCTTGTCGACCAAGCCACCGTAGCTCTGAAATCTGTCTTTGCTCCACCAACGCCCAAACAAATCAAAATCATTTGGACAAGTCCGATCAAAAAAATCATAGAGTTTAATCCGCTCAGAATAGAGCTCATCGGGATGAAATGACGTCTTATTGCAAGAGATCCCACAAACAAGCTTTCTTTGATCGAAAGGAATGATCTCATCGATCATTTTGTTCATTCTTGGATAGAAGAATTTAAAATACTTCTCATTGTCTACCAGAGAGTCATCCCATGTATATATCCTACTAAAGCAATTGTGAATATCTCTGTTGTAGTTCTCAGGAGCTGTAGATATGGGCTCCCAAAGAAACAGGATCCTCGACTCGTAGGGATATTTCAAAAGGTCTTGCAACTGCTCATTTGTTGGTACTTCAAAACTAATCACAGCAAGCGGATTCTCTAAGTTTTTAAATGAATCAACTTGATGAAGATCTATGCCATTTTCTGCAAGAGAGCGCCTTAGAGCGATCATCGGTGCTAGCGAGTTATCTCGATCATAAATGGGGTGTCCCTCAGCAAAGAGGTCTCCCCACTGCCCTTTAGAAATATAGAGATTTGAGCTACTCTCTTGCTCAGGCAAGTGATACGAGCGAGCTGGCGTATATTTGCCTCTTGATCGGACCTCTAAATCTAAAGTGAGCTGAAGATTTCGATTGATCTTGTCGTCATTGCCAGGGGTGGTCCGATTATAGATGTATAGGAGGTCTGGAATAAAGCGAACATGAGTTCCTGCTAACTCAATCAAAGGCAACATGAATGCCACATCACCTGCCATCTGAAAAAAATCTCCATCATAGAAAAGATCTGGTTGTTTGATTTGGTGGAAAAGGCCTGCGTAGAAGGTTCGAAGTTGAGAAGTGGCCCACTTATATTGCCTGATAGAGTTTGATAAAATGACATCCTCTGGCAGCTCCTCGCAAATCCCTGGGATCAGCTTCAATCCTTCACCTAAAAACCAAGCAAACTGGCCGTAAGTCATCCAGACATCAGAGTCCTGATACTCTTGGCAAAGCCGATCTAAAACCTGATCATGAGCAAACCAATCATCTCCATCTAAAGTCACGACTATTTCGTCGGAATGGCTCTTGTGAATTGCCTTATATATATTTGCAAGAGCCCCTGCTCTTGTCTGATTTTTGATAAGAGTAAACTTTTCTTCAAAATGATTGTCGTGGATGTAGCGCTCCACGCACTCACCTGTACCATCGACAGACGAATCATCAATATAAATCACTCGAAAGTTGCGATAGCTTTGAGATACAACCGAATCGAGATTTCTTAAGTAGAAATTTTTATTATTATACGAAGGAATGACAATGACAAACGCTTTATCCTCAGAAAATTCTGGCTGGGCAGCAAAACTACTGCTCCAGCAGAAGAAAAGAAAAAATGCAGTCCACCTTTTCATGTATCAGTTCGCTATTACAAAAGTAAGAGGGCAAATACAAAGGCGAAGAGGGAAAACGACTCAACGATCCCAAGGGCAGCAAAGCTTTTTCCAAGTATCGCGGGCTGTTTTGCCGAGGCTTGGATCGCAGAGGCTGCACACATTCCCTGGTAAACCGATGAGACGAGTAGGGCCATGCCAACTGATAGTCCGATTCCAATTCCTGAAAGGGCTGAAAATCCGCCTTCAATGCTGTTTTTCATGATGATCATCAAGACAAACGCATAGATCGACTGTGATGAGGGCATCGCCGACATCCCAATGAACTTTCCGTGGTTTTCTTCCACGCGGCTCATGACGGCGTGTGAGGCCATCCCCGCAATTCCACAACCGATTGCACTTCCGATACATCCAAGCCCAAGTACGAGGGCGGGACCAACCATTGCAAAGTCCATAAATAATTACTCCTGTTTCATTTTAAGTTTTCGTAAGGGGTTAAAAAGCCTTCCCTCTCCATCAAAGCTGTAGTGATACCACTCGATAAAATTCAGACGAAGACCATGGATCACTCCTCCCATGGTACCAAGAAGGATGTTGACAGAGTGTCCTGCCAAGATAATCACTGAGCCGACAACTAAGCCAATACCGATACCCATTTCATTAAAGGTGCGGGCCATGATCGAACTAGCTAGTGCCAAAGCATACAAACGCAGGTATGAAAGGATATCGGCAAATACTTGAATAATCTCTGCAATTTCGCCGATGCCTTTGAGCTTTTTTTGGATGAAGGCAAGCACTACGGCAAGGCCAATGCCTCCGTAAAGAAGCTGGATTCCAATCATCGCCGCAGTGTCTTTGGGCAGAACTCCTAGAAACTCGACAAGAGAAGTAGCTTTGAGCGTTACAGGAAAATAGAGATAGCCTCCAAACGAAAAGAGGACCCAACCAATATTTGCCCACTTTCGCCTTAGGTACCGCAAGAGGGAAATCGAGACGTGGACCACTCCAACAAAAAGGGAGAACTCGAGGAGAATATTGTCAGAAAAGGTATTGAGCATCTCATAGTTTTTGACTTTGTCTTTGACGACTACAGCTTTTTGCAGCATCTCCTTGCCACTTTTTTCTCCCGCAATCTGCGGATATTTTTTGACCCACTCCTGATGGACTGCATCGTTTCTCTTTGCGTGGTATTCTGCTTTTTTCTCTGCCACTCTATTGAGGATAGAAAAACTAGAAAGCGGATTTTTTGGAGCGATCTCGATGCCAAAAAATGAAGTAGTGAGAACACCCCAGATTACACAGCTAGTCGAGAGGATAAAGAGGAGTTTTAAGAAGCGCTTGCCGCTGTTTTTAAGATTGGGAAATTTGTACTTGAGGAAGAATGCGAGTCCCAAGTAGAGAAGGCCATATCCACCGTCTGCTAGAATCATTGCGAAGAAAAGGGCGAAGGCCCAAAGGACCCAACCAGAAGGGTCTTTATCTGTAGATGCAGGGATATCATAGATGCGAACGAGATCTTCTCCGATCCGATTGTAATCCTTGTTCTCCATGTAGGTAGGGATCTTGTCATCCTTTTCAATAGCAATAGGCTCAAAAGCAATCGCCTGATCTCCAATGAGATTGGATAGCTTGTCAATTTTATTATCCGGCACCCACGCTTCGATGGAAAAAAGCGATCCTTCAATGGGAAAAGAGACTTCACGTTGTGTTTTTTCCAAAGTATGGATATCAAGCTGACCTAAGAGGCTATCGCGCAGAAAATCAAGGTGCCCAGCATAGCCTTTTAGCTCTGCCTCCATTTGGTGGAGCGTCTCATTGATAAAGGCTAAATGATTGCGTAATTCGCCTGCCGTCCGATCGAAGTGCATTTCGATCATTCCTGGAAAGGTTTTGGGTGCATCATGAATGCCGATAAAGTAATCGAGATCATAATCGGTTCCCACATAAATGAGGGCTTTCGCTTCTTCAATTTCATGAGTTTTAGAAGTTTTAACGCAGTAGAATTGGACCTTTTTCCCTGTTTTTTCTTCTATGAAGGCAATGTCATCGAAAGAAAATTCTCCAAAAGGACGAACTCTTGCAATCTCGGCATCTAAAAAGCGTCTTTCTTCAGATAGCTTTTCAATTTCATGGGTGAGGTCAAGTACTTGAGATGCGATTTCATCTGCAAACTCAAGATCCCCTCCTCCCAGATACGCATCTTTGATTGGTTGTTTGCGCAATACTTTGGTCGCATCGATGAGCTTGCGCACCACCTCGGGAAGTTCTTTTGTTTTCTTTCGGTCCGTGATGAATTCGACAAAGCCTTCTTCTTGAGCTCTTATGAAAAAGGAGCTTAAGTCTTCTTTAGAACCAAAAAAAAGATATTTTTTTAGATTGATGATCATCTCTTCTTTTTCCTCTCTAAAATTTTTCTTTTTGAGGCTTTGGCTTGCGAGACGGCAGCGAGCTGCTGATCGCCAAGGAAGATTTTGATTTTTTTGATGTTCACCTGCGTCCGAGGAATCATAATTTTTTCAAACAGATTGACCCGGATCGACACTTCTCGCAGCTCTTTTTCCAATAGGGCTTTTTTCTCTCTTAAAATGGTGATTTTCTCGCGCGTTTCGATCAAATTCTTCGTACTGTGAATTCCACTTTCAAGCCAAAACGAGGTGTCAAAAAGGGCATAGGTGGACTTTTCAAAAACCACCTCTTCAAAAATGGGGATATCTACTCCCGCAATGTTCTCGAAATGTTTTTTTACTTCCACAACATGACAGGAAGAGAGGAGGTTATCAGCGTCGGGACTGGTGAGAAGCTTTTGAAAGCCTTGTATCTGATCCGAATAGTTATCAAGTTGTACACCAAGCTGCTCAACCTGCCCCTTCACCCCATTGATCTCAAGCTGCAGCATCGCTTTTTTCAGCTGCAGAGTAGGCAAATACTTTTGCAGCTGTGTTAAGCGGATCTGCTGCTGACGCAGCTCTGTTTTGGTGTACTTGATATCCATTTCTTCTTAAACAGGCCAGTATTTATCGAGCAGAGAGTCTTTGATCCCCACTTCATTTCTTTCAAAGCATTCACTTAAAGTTTTCCATCCTAGGTCAAGGGCATCTTCTAAAGAGAGATTCACCTCAAGGTTCATCATTCTCTTTTCAAAAAGTATCGAGAAGTTAAGCAATTTCTCGTCCCATCTAGACAATTTAAAGCCCATGCTGGCACGTTCAGCCGCTTTTTTTGAGTCGGCATAAAGTCGAATCTGCGTATTAGCCAGATCACCATGATCTTCCCTTGTCACCTCACCAATCACCTGCTGCTTCAAGCGAGATAGCGATCCAAACGGATCGATCCGCCCTCCATGCAGATAAAACTGCCCTTCAGTAATGTATCCAGTGTTATCCGGGATGGGATGGGTGACATCGCCTCCTGGCATCGTTGTAACAGAAATGATCGTGATCGATCCACTGCCATCGATATCTACTGCTTTTTCGTAGCGAGAGGCTAAATCGGAATAGAGTGAGCCGGGATAGCCTCGATTCGAAGGAACCTGATCCATCGTAATCATGATCTCTTTGATCGAGTCAGCAAAGGCTGTCATATCCGTTAAGAGTACAAGGACGTTTTTCCCTTGAGTTGCAAATTTTTCTGCGCAAGCGAGTGCCATATCAGGTACTAGAAGGCATTCCACGGCCGGGTCGGTTGCCTTGTGGATAAACATGACCGTTTTTTCCATTGAACCTGCATTCTCTGCATTGTCGATAAAGGCTTGGTAGTCATCAAAACGCAATCCCATCCCTCCGATTACTACAATATCAGCGTCCGTTTGGTTAGCAATACGCATGAGTAAAGTATTGTATGGCTCACCAGCAATGGAAAAAATAGGGATTTTTTGGGATTTGACCAGACAGTTGAAAACATCGATCATCGGGATGTTAGTCCGCACTTGCTCACGAGGGATAATGCGACGTACTGGGTTGAACGACGGAGATCCAATTTCGATTTCCTCACCCTCCACTTGGGGACCATTATCGATAGGTTCTCCCGAGCCATTGAGCCGTCTTCCCAAAAGGGCATCCGAGCAGACCACTTGCATCTGCTTATTTAAAAACGTAACGCGATCATTCGTAAAAATACCACGCGTATTTTCAAAGCACTGCAAGGTTGCAAGCTCCCCATCGAAACTCAGCACAGAGGCATAGGTAGACTCTCCGTCTTGCTTAGTGACTTTTGCAAGCTCTCCGAGGCTGACATCTTTTGCCAAAACAGTGAGCAGGTTACCTCGCATATCAACGATCCGATCGTAGGTTTTCTTCATTTTGCCGCTTGTTGGTTGATTTTTTCTTCAATGTTGCCGTAGGCCGTGTGGTATTGCTCCGAGCCATAGGGCATAAAATTCATGTTCTTAATCTCATTTTGCATAGCGAGGAAGAAAGAGCGCGCGCTGTCGTGCCCATCAAAGGAGAATTCTGTATCGAACACTTTTCCCACCAGTTTAAAGAGTGGTACTTGCCTATCTAAGGGACAATATGCGTCCTCTTTATCAAAGGCATTTTGTTGCAGGTAGGCAAAGTCATAAAGCTCACCTTTTAAGTACGAGACCATATCATGTATCGAGATCCCTTCTTCACCGACAACCTCCATCCGTTTGCCGATGTCATCACCATCTCGAAGCATCTTCTCTCCCAGACGAGTGAGCCTTCCCCACCCTTTTAATTTATCCTCGAGAAGATCCCCGACCATCTCTTGGTATTTACTCCATGAGATGAGTGGATCGATGGCGGGATACCGACGCGCATCAGAACGAGCTCTAGATAAACCGTGGAAAGCACCGACAACAGCAAGTGTTGCTTGCGTGACAGGTTCTTCAAAGTTTCCGCCAGCGGGTGATACTGCACCCCCAATGGTCAGAGATCCCGTCTTGCCATTTGGCAATTGGACAACACCTGAACGCTCATAAAAAGCAGCAATCCTTGAGGAAAGGTAAGCCGGGAAGGCCTCCTCACCTGGAATTTCTTCTAAACGCCCAGACATCTCGCGCATCGCTTGCGCCCAGCGAGAGGTTGAGTCGGCCAGGAGAAGGACATTGAGCCCCATCTGGCGATAGTATTCTGAGATCGTAGCTCCCAAATAAATCGAGGCTTCTCTAGCCGATACAGGCATCGACGAAGTATTACAAATGATGACCGTTCGGTTCATCAATGGCTCGTTGGTATGTGGATCATTCAGGTGGGGGAAAGTGCGAAGAACTTCGACTACTTCTCCCGCACGCTCTCCGCATGCGCAGACAACGACAATATCCACTGAAGAATACTTTGAGAGGTGGTGCTGCAATACCGTTTTTCCGGCTCCAAAAGGGCCAGGAGAGCAAAATGTTCCCCCTTTCATTACAGGAAACTGGGTGTCCAAGATGCGCAAACCCGTATCCATCATCTCTTCAACGCGAACTTTCTCTCCTGCAAAAAGGGCATTTTTAATGGGCCACTTTTGAACCATCGTAAAGGAGTGTTCATTGCCCTGGCTGTCTTCGGCTTTAGCCACAACTGTATCGATTGGATAGGAACCGTCCTTCACAACCCAAGTAATCTTGTATTTTCCTCTGCGCGAGAAGGGAAGCATGATCGAGTGGTGGTATCTCCCCTCCATCGTAAACCCAAGCTCTTCCCCGCGCTGCAAAACATCTCCCTCTTTGCAAGTTGTGTGGTAGTCCCATTTTTTTTTGTAATCGAGCGCAGGTAAATAGGTGCCTCGAGTCAAAAACAACCCTGTCGCATTGGCTACCTGTTCAAGAGGGTTCTGCAGACCGTCGACAATCGATGTGAGAAGCCCAGGACCAAGTTCTGCTTCCAGAAGTGCAGAAGAGAACTCCACGTACGTGCCAAGTTTTACCCCGCGTGTGTCTTCAAACACCTGCAGTTTCGCCTCCCCTCCTACAATCTCGATCACTTCAGATTTCAGAGAAACCCCATCCAAATCGATCATAGCGATCTCACCTTGGCGGATATTCCCCTCAAACTCTACATGCAAAAGGTTCCCGAAGGCTTTGACAATTTTTCCGGTAGCAAGCGTTTTCATCATTCATTATCCTGTTTTAAACTTGTCAGCAATCTCTTTTCCCCTCTTTTCATCGAGCTCATTCCACTTTTCAACAAGCATCAACCTGGCCACATAGCCCAAAATCCAGTCAAGAGAAAACAGAGGATACCCTGTCATTTCTTCAATGCGATTAAATTTATACCCAATCACCGTCTTGTACTGCTCCCAAGGGTCGTCTCCGCAACCGAGCAATCCCTGCTTTAGATCCAAGTACTCCATCGGAGGTTCATAGTCTTCCATATCCTTCTGAGCCAAAATTTGGGCCACTATCGGATCGGTAAAATCCTCGAACTGCAATTCCTCTGAGATATCGCGTCCAGATCTCTTAGCTCTTAGGGCCGTCAAAACCAAACGCACATCCCGCTCAAAGGTGAAAAGTTCTTTTAAAAATCCCTCTTGCTTAGCAATCTCTTTTGCATAGTACCTAGAAAGGAGACCGTAAAAGTGGCGCGCTTTTTCTCGGTTTTCTTCAAACTGCCCCAAAAACTCGAACACATACTCGGGAAGATCCGCTTCTACAAGAAGCGCCTCATCGAGCTCTTTTTCACCCAGATTTCCTCGTGGGTCCAGAGGTTGATCTAAATAGAGAGCACGAATATTTTCAAGATCTATACTCAATCGCAAAGCAGAGACTTTCTTCAGATCCTCTTTACTCAAATTGAGGTTGAGTCGATACATCAACTGCTCGAAAGTGATATCTGGAACTTCCGAGAGCACGAGCGAGGGCAGTGAGGGGGCTACAAAGTAGTAGTTATGCATCTTGTTTTTTTGCAAAAAAGTATTTATGGAAATCCTTGCGGATATATTTAGTCATCAAATCAACGAGAGCACTATCAGAAAGATCAATTGTGATCTTATCTTTATGCATCTTCATTTCGATTCCACCCTTTTGTGGCCCGACGATGACACTCTTTTCTTTCAGTTTTTCAGCGAGATCTTTTCCTAGAAGCTCATTCACCTGGTTTGGTTCTACAGCAGCTGGAATGATCGCACTTAAGTCTGTTTCAAGACCTTCATCCGAGACTGCCTTCACAACAGCAGACACCATGTCAGCAAGAACCTGAGGGCTACTTGTCGCTTTAGCGATCATCTTGCCAAGATCCTGATTCAATACTCTGTCTTCGATTTCCTGCTTAAGCCAAGCAACAGATTGGCGCGCGCCCTGGTTGAGAGAAGCTTTGAAAACGCCATACTTCTTCTCAATATCGGCTTCTGCATCAGCAACCATCGCAGCTGCTTTGTCTTTTGCCTCAGTTACAATTTCACCAGCTTTAACTTTGGCGTCTTCTAAGACCTTTTTAGCTTCATCAATTGCCGGCTCAAGAGTTTCTTTGCGAAGGACCTCGCAGATTTGCTTAACCTTGTCTCTTCCAGATTCTATTTGTTGTGCCATGACAGACCGCCCACGTGTGATTTCCTTAAACTTATGGACAAAAACAACTTATTTTTCAAGCCTAAAGGAAGGACTGATTAATTGCTTTCTCCGAGATTCGAACCAAAAAGGCCGAAAAGTTTAATTTGGAGATCGTAATTAACTCAGAAGAGTTAATGGAGATTGAAAATTAGATTTTTCGAATGCTTTTGGCCGAAGATCGGGAGAATGAATTGATCAGTGTTTCCTAAAACAAAAGTAATCCCTAATAGGAGATTTTTCTGTTGAATCAAAAAAATCGCCTAGTTTAAAATAATTACTTTGCATCAAAAACACTCAATATGGCATTACAAAGATATGAAGCGAATTCTTTTAGCCTTACTCATGTTGACAGCAGGCCTTAGAGCAGACCATCGAGAATGCTTGGAAGCTGCCGTGGATGAAATGAATGAGCTCCATCGCACTGGTGGTGGTTGTGAAGATGGCATCTTCAATGCCGTCAGCTCTTCAATGCTCGGCTGGGGTGTGGGTCTATTTGTTGGTATCGCCCTTTTAACGGGTCTCGTCCACAATTCCCACCAAGAATCTACGTCCTCTTCCTCTAATTCATCTAATTAGTATACTGCCAGTATGCTCTCGTACGTATTGGCTGCCGTTTGCTTATTTTCTCCCCCTGAAGGTTGGGAAATCGCTGATTCTAAGATGCCCTCCAAGCGGGCGGTGGTTGGTTTTGTGGACAAAACTAATTCGGGCTTTTGCCCCTCGCTCAATCTCACACAAGAGACGGTCTCAATCCCCATCAAAGAATATCTGGCGATTGTACAGAAAAACTGCCAGGCCAAGAAGCTAAAGTGGCGGCAGCTGGGAACATTAGAAACGCTCAGTGGCAAGGCTTATCTTGTTGAGATTGAATCGACAACCAAATTTGGCCCCTCACGTATTTTGCAAGCAATACTCCCCTTTGAAGACACTGTTTATATTTTGACAGCGGGGGCTTTAAAGAAGGATTTTGGCAAGCACGCTCCGGTCGTGGAAAGAGCTATGCGCTCCATGCAGATTGAAAAGGATCTTTTTATCCTCGCCGGATCTAAAGCAGACTCTTTGCGCGCTGCTTGGCAAAAAAAGGAAGACGGGGTAGAATCCACTTCTTTTACAGAGAAGGTTCTGGAGCTAAAAGAGCTCGGGCCTGTCTGGCAACTTCACATGGGGAAATTATGAAAAAATGGATCTCTTATTTAGCACTCTTTAGCCTCTTTTGTGGAGCTCCTCTTAAGGCCCACGATGAAGTGTACTATACAGATGAAGACGACGAGCTCTTCAACCAGGGCAAATTCGTTGGCGAGGAAAACCCTGATTATTTAAAAGCTATCCGCTTTGAGCGAAATAAAAACTGGGCCATCGCCATGGGAACCACAGCCATTGCTGTCGCTGCTGTCTTTCTTACAGGGCAACACCACGATAAAAATCACTGATGCATCGCTGGTGGGTTCTTCCCCTCCTTCTTTTCGCTAGCTGCCAGCGTCATAGCCAGTGGCAATGCACTCATGTGAAAGAAACGGCTTGTGAATCTTCTCGCATCCTATACCGATCAGAAGACCCCGTGCAAGGGATCGACATCGAGATGATCCACACAGATGGAGAGCTCTCGACCTATCTTCAAGTGCACTCTGAGCCTTTATTTGTTACTGAAAAAACGAGTCCTGTTGTCATTAAATCAATCCGTGGCGAAATGAGCAGTATGGCCACTTCTCATAGAGGCGCGCAACGCGTTCGCCTCAACGATGACCTCCAAACGGAACTAATTTCAGCTCTAAAGGAGGGCTATCTAGTAGACATAGAGCTTAGCGGCTACCGTGAAACGATCGATCCCTCGCGCTTTCAAAAAGTTTTCGCTCGTTTGGAAAAGAAAGCGCCTTCCGTTCTAAATAGAATTCGAATATACTGACCAAAAAAGCAGAGGAGAAATCATGAGCAAACTGGACCAGTTGCAGAAACTAACAACAATCGTTGCCGACACAGGTGAAATTGAGCAAATCAAGCTCTTTAAACCCACCGATGCAACAACTAATCCTTCGCTCATTTACAAGGCTGCTTCATTGCCCGAATATCAGTTCTTGATTGAAGATGCTCTAGAGTACGGCCGCAAAGGCAATTCTAAGGAAGAGAAGCTCGAGCGGACACTTGACAAGGTGTTCGTCAATTTTGGCTTAGAGATCCTTAAGATTGTACCAGGACGCGTCTCTACCGAAGTAGATGCCAGACTTTCCTTTGATGTGGAAGGGAGCATTGAAAAAGCGCATCATCTGATCGCTCTTTACGAAGAAGCTGGTATTGATCGCAAACGGATCCTCATCAAATTGGCCGCTACTTGGGAAGGGATGCAGGCTGCAAAAGTCTTAGAAAAGAAAGGGATCCACTGCAATATGACCCTGATGTTTTCCTTAGCTCAAGCTATCGGCTGCGCTGATGCTGGAGCAACATTGATCTCCCCTTTTGTTGGTCGAATCTTTGATTGGTACAAAAAAGCAGAAGGAAAAGACTCTTATCCTCCAAACGAGGACCCTGGAGTTCTTTCCGTAACTGAAATTTACAACTACTACAAGAAACATGGGATCAAAACGCAAGTGATGGGAGCCTCTTTCCGCAACAGTGGAGAGATCTTAGAGCTAGCCGGCTGCGATCTTTTGACCATCGCCCCTCCCCTCCTCAAAGAACTTGAAAACGAAGAGGGCGCAGTATCTCGCAAGCTCGATTCGGACCTTGCCATGAAGCAAGACATCAAACCACTCAAGATCGACGAGAAGACCTACCGTTGGATGCTCTGCGATAACGCGATGGCGCTAGAAAAACTCCATGAAGGGATCCGCAACTTCGCTAAAGACCTCGTAAAGCTGGAAAAGCACCTCGAACAGTCTTTATAACTAATGCGCCAGCCAGGAAGAAAAGTCCCCCAACCACAAGATGAGGCAACTCTGGCCGATTCAATAGGGGCAGGTGCGGAGCTGCTGTGTGCATCACTCTCGCCGTTGCCGCTGAAAGGACTGCAATGTTCGCGTTCTCTTTGCAAAAAACTTCCCTCACCGTAAGGGGTTTTCGCTCTTTAAAGTGCGAGATAGCAGCCCCCGCTACTGAGGCAATCACACATTTAGTCACGGGATCGTCCGTAAAAGCAGCAACAACGTAGATCGTGAAAGGTACTGCAATTGCTTCTGGTGGTAGAACGCTTAGCATAGAATTTTTCCTTATTCGAATCGGGAAAGGCCTTTTTCCCTACTTTTTTCAAAGAGCACTTTAAAGAGCGTCATGGCCAAACTCAAATAGACGATATTGAGGATAAGACTTATCCAGAATATTGAATAGGAGAATGAGCCCCCAGCTATGATTGTGCGCATCCCTTCAAACACATAGGATGTGGGCAAACACTTGGCGATGGCTTGTCCCCAGGTCGGCAGAGCTGAGAGAGGGTAAAATACGGCGCTAAAAGGAGCAAATATAAATGGAGTCATCCAAGCGAGCATCTGCAGGCGCTGACCAAAGTAAATGAGCACCGAGCCGCAGAGATAGCCCATCATCCATCCAGAGAGGGTGAGTAGAGCAAAATAGGGAATGAGAGCCAACCCAACGGAATAGACATTGAGAGAATAAAGGAGCCAGACAAGGAGGCTTGCAAAACCAGTAGAAATGAGAATCTTGATAAAGCCCACAAGCATGGTCCCTGCCATCCATTCACCTAGTTTAAGGGGAGTGGAAAAGAGGTTAACGAGGTTGCGGTTCCAGTACTCTTGTAAGATGTTCACACCAATCTCATAATTGCCTCTCCAGATGATTTGCCAGAAAACCAGGCCTGTTAAAATCATCAAGGCAATGTCGGGGATTTGCGTTTCTGTTGTCTGGATCCAGACGCTTGTGATCCCCCACAGCAAGATATCAATGGTGGGCCAGAAGAACACTTCTGAGATATTATCCAACCTAGAAAAATAATAGAAGTAGCGCAAAAAAACAGCCCAAATTCGTTTAAAACTCATGCTTCCTCCTTGGCCACATGGTGGAAGAAGTCTTCTAGTGTTGGCTGAGTGATTGTGATTTTAGAATAGAGGATTTTAGCTTCTGCTAAGGCGATGAGATACTGTGCAATCTGGTTTTCATCTAGCTCGAGCAAAACATTTCTATCCGTATGCTCCACAGCCATTTGGAGCCCCTTTGCAATTGCAATGGCTTTTTCGCCCCCTTCAGCGATCACCAAATTGAGTTTATTTCTTGCCACTCTTTTAATTAGATTTTGCGGCAAATCATCTGCAAAGATCTTCCCATTTTTCAAAAAGAGCACCCGATCACAGAGCTGGGTAACCTCAACCATATTATGAGAGGTAAACAGAATAGAGATCCCCTGCTGTTTTCTCTGCTCGGAAATGAAATCAATTACCTCTTTGGCTATTTCGGGATCAAGTGATGCAGTAGGCTCATCGAGAAGAACGATTTTTGGCTTGACCATGAACGCTTTTACAAGCATCAGTCTGGTAATTTGCCCTGAAGAGAGACTTGCTACTCGGTCCCGTTTTTTACTCAATATGCCGAAGCGCTCTAGAAGGTCATCGCGTGTTTTGTTGAACTCTTTTGGAGACAAAGAAAAGAGCCGTCCGTAGACATCGAGATTCTGCTCTACTGTCAGGTTCCACGGAAGACTGAGGTAAGTACTGGCGAAGGTAACATGCTGCAAAACGGCTGATCGATGCTTAGAAAAGTCTTTGCCAAAATAGAGAATATCGCCCGATGTACTCTTGAGCGTGCTCATGAGCATTTGGATGGTAGTGGTCTTTCCTGCGCCATTGGGGCCAAGTAGGCCAAGTATCTCCCCTTCTTCTAAATCAAAAGAGATCCCATCCACTGCTGTGAAGGGTTTCTTACCAGGATAGACTTTGCGCAAGTTGCGAACGCTGAGTACGGCCATAAGGAAATCTTATACCACACACCAAAAAAAACCCAGTGTGAAAACACTGGCTGATATAACGCGAATATTGGATCAACTCGTAAGTTGTGACAACGAAAATCTCTCCTCTGCGAAAAATTTGGCCGATGATTTTTTGGGATCAAATTAGTATGCGGCTAAACTACGCTAAGATTCGCATCCATAATCGATCGATTTCTGGCGGCAGGCTCGTTAGCTGATTGTTTCTGACATTGAGCTCCATCAAAGCTGTTAACCGACCAATTTCTCGCGGCAGGCTCATCAACTGATTGTTTTCGACATCGAGCCACCTCAAAGCCGTTAACTGACCGATTTCTGGCGGCAGGCTCGTTAACTGATTGTCTCTGACACCGAGCTTTTTCAACGCCATTAATTGCCCGATTTCTAGTGGCAGGCTCGTTAACTGATTGTTTCCGACAGAGAGAAACTCCAACGCCGTTAACTGACCGATTTCTGGCGGCAGGCTCGTTAACTGATTGTTTCCGACATCGAGCATATCCAACTTAGTTAACTGACCAATTTCTCGCGGCAGGCTCGTTAACTGATTGTTTTCGAAAGAGAGCTCCTCCAATGCCGTTAACTGACCGATTTCTGGTGGCAGGCTCGTTAATTGATTGTATCCGACAAAGAGCTTCCTCAACGCTGTTAACTGACCAATTTCTGTCGGCAGGCTCGTTAACTGATTGTTTCTGGCATCGAGCTCCTTCAACGCCATTAATTGCCCGATTTCTGGTGGCAAGCTCATTAGCTGATTGTTACTGACATAGAGAGCCTCCAACGCCGTTAACTGGCCGATTTCTGGCGGCAGGTTTGTTAACTGATTGTTTCCAACAAAGAGAAATATCAAAGCCGTTAACTGACCGATTTCTGGAGGCAGGATCGTTAATAGATTGTCTCCGACATCGAGATTCTTCAACACTGTTAACTGACCGATTTCTCGTGGCAAGCTCGTTAACTGATTGTTTCCGACAGAGAGAAACTCCAACGCCGTTAACTGACCGATTTCTGCGGGAAGAATTCCTAATTTCTTTCCATTCAAGTATATTTTTTTGACTCCTTGCAGTTGCGCTTGATTATTTGGATCATTTAACCAACCCCTAGCTTCTTTCGAAGAATTGAACACTGTTAGACTCAACTCCTTTGCAACTTCATTCGCAAATACAAGTAAATCCCGATCATATTTTTTTTGATATGCTCTATAAACTTCACCCGGGCCTCGCACTTCAGGATTGCAGAATCGCTCAGTTCTCGGCTTAAAGTTTCGCTGATGAAATTCTTCTACTTTTTACCAACAGAGTTTCAGGCCTTTTGAACTCCATTCAGGATCTTTTTTCGCGCATTCGTTTAAAAAGTTGCTTGCAACGACTTGGTAAATCATTCTCCGCTCACGGGAGATTTCATCTTCAGCAGTAACGGGGGGATGTTTAAAAGTTTCTACGGTCTGAAGCCAATAATCGTGCACTCTCTCACGCTGCTCCCTGCAAGTACCTGCCAACCTTATAAGATCCGGTACGCTTAGGTACTCAAGCATTTCTCCAGTAACATTGTTAGGCACCAGATTCAATCTATCATGACAACGATAGACATCTCTAAGAGCTTGAGAAGCTTCATGGCAAATATCGAAAATTTCAAGCATAATTAAAATCTTTTATTAAAAAATAATACAACTATTTCTAGCAAAGGGTTTTTGCCAAAAAAAAACCCAGTGTTTTCACACTGGGTTTTAGAATTAGTCGCTGAAAGCGAACTCGAGTTCTTCTTCGCCTTCTCGCTGAGTGTGACGCTTGATGCGTTCGCTAAATGCGTTGAAGCCAGTACCCCCTGGGATCATGTGCCCCATGATGAGGTTCGACTTGAAGTCGAGTAGGTAATCGACCTTAGCTTCACATGCTGCATCTGTAAGGACTCTTGTCGTTTCCTGGAAGGACGCGGCTGAGATCCACGACTCAGTAGATAGCGAGGCTTTCGTGATACCGAGAAGGACAGGTGTGGCTTGGGCAGCCCTTCCCCCTTCATCGAGTACTTTGCGGTTCTGGATGTGGAATTGTTTCTTATCCACATCTTCTCCATAGAGGAAGGTTGTATCACCAGGCTCGATGACACGCACTTTTTGGAGCATCTGTCTGACGATGATCTCAATGTGCTTGTCGTTGATATCTACCCCTTGGAGGCGATAAACTTCTTGGACTTGGTTTACGAGGTATTTTTGAAGCTCGCGCACGCCGCAGACATCGAGAATCTCGTGTGGAATCACGAGGCCATCAGTAAGCTGCTGCCCTTTCACCACATGATCGCCTTTTTGGACGATGGTGTGTTTTGTAAGAGGGATGAGGTGTTCTTCTTCCATACCAGAGTCTTCATCGCGAACAACTACAATCCGCTTACTCTTCTGCACTCCGCGGAAGTCAACGACTCCATCAATCTTAGCAATCTCGGCAGCATCTTTAGGCTTACGCGCTTCGAAGAGTTCGGCAACACGGGGCAGACCCCCTGTAATATCCTTTGTCTTGATCGCTCCACGAGGGAGACGAGCGAGAAGCATACCCGCTTGGACGTACTCCCCTTCTTCTACTGAGATGAAGGCTCCAGATGGGATCGCATAGGTTCCCACAAGTTCACTATACTCTTGATCGGCATAGATGACGATTTGTGGATGTAGCTCCCCTCTGTGTTGCTTCACAACAGTTTCAGTTTGCCCCGTCTGCTTATTGCGATCACGCTGGGTAGAAATCCCTTCAACGAGGTCTTCATATTTTACATATCCAGGTCGTTCACAAATAATTGGGACGTTGTGTTGTTCCCAAACTGCTACTTGCTGGTCCTTCTTCACTTTAAGTCCATCTCCAACGAGGATGCGTGTTCCAAGCTCGATGTTGAAGGAGTGAAGAGGCTCTAAGGATTTTGTACTGAGAAGTTTTTTCACTTCTTCTAAGCTACGTCCTTCGTCTTGTACAACGTGGAGCATTCCATTCTTATTCAAGGCTAGCCACTCACCGTCTTGGTTCTGTACTGTACGCAGATCCATGTAGACGAGAATACCCTCATGCTCTGAAATAATTTCAGGAGAGAGGGAGGCTGCGGCGATACCCCCTAAGTGGAAGGTTCTCATCGTAAGCTGTGTTCCAGGCTCCCCGATCGACTGAGCGGCAATAATACCAACAGCCTCACCGTGGCCTACAACCCTACCATTGGCAAGGTTAATGCCGTAGCACTTACAACAAACGCCTCTTCCAGACTCACAGGTAAGCGCCGAACGAATTCTGATCGACTCGATTCCTGAATCGTCAATAGCTTCTGCTTGTGGAAGGTTCAAGATAGTTCCTGCTTCTGCGAGAATTTTGGTGCGATCACCTGGCTGATAGATGTCTTCGACAACGCTGCGGCCAAAAATTCGGTCCGTGAGAGGAAGAAGTTCTTCTTGCCCCTGCTTGATAGCACTGACTTCTATCCCGTTAAGCGTACCACAATCATCTTCGATAATGATCACATCTTGAGAAACATCGACAAGTCGACGAGTCAAGTAACCGGAATCGGCAGTTTTAAGGGCCGTATCGGCAAGACCTTTACGGGCACCGTGTGTCGAAATTGAGTACTCCAAAACGCTCAAGCCTTCACGGAAGTTGGCAGTAATAGGAGACTCAATAATCTCTCCAGAGGGTTTTGCCATAAGGCCCCTCATGGCTCCAAGCTGCTTGACCTGTGATCTCGTACCACGAGCTCCAGAATCCATCATAAGGAAGATCGGATTGAGTTCACCATCTCTAGTCTCGCTCATTAACTTGAAGAGCTCTTCAGAAAGATCATCTGATACTTCCGTCCAGATACTAATGATCTTAGACTTACGCTCACCATCAGTGATGATTCCATCCTCATATTGCTTTTGAACAACTTCGATCCGCTTATGCGATTCTTTCAATACTTCTGGCTTGTTCTCCGGAATACGAACATCGCAAATTCCAATAGAAAGCGATGACTTTGTCGCAGCAGAGAAGCCAAGGCTTTTCAAGTTATCGAGGAATTTCACGGTAGCTTCTAGTCCCACTTTTTTGTAGGTCTCTAAAACTAGCTCACTCATTTTTTTCTTGCGAAGAGCATAGTTTTGGAAGCCAAGCTCTTCGGGAACGATGGTGTTGAAAACCACTCTTCCTGGAGTCGTCGTAATGATTCCTTCTGCGAGCTTGAGTTTGATTTTTTCGTGGATATGGAGGCCTCGGCCCAGTTCATCGCGCCGCTTTCCTTCTTCAACAACTTCATCCCAGTTGTAATCCCCTGCCGCTTGCATGGCGAGAAGAACCTCATCAAGGTTGGCAAAAATTTTCGTCTTTTTGCCATGGTCTTCAGCAATATAAATAGGATCGTGCATGAGATAGTAAAGACCCAAAATCATGTCCTGTGAAGGAACAGCCGAAGGCTTACCTGATGAGGGCAAGAAGATATTATCTGGAGCCATCATAAGGAGTTTTGCTTCTAGCTGAGCTTCAATAGAAAGAGGGATGTGGACCGCCATTTGGTCTCCGTCAAAGTCGGCGTTGAAGGCCGAGCAGACAAGAGGATGGATCCGAATCGCTTTTCCTTCGATCAGAATCGGCTCAAAGGCCTGAATCCCGAGGCGGTGAAGTGTAGGTGCACGGTTGAGCAGTACTGGGTGTCCTTTAATGATTTCTTCGAGGACATCCCATACTTCTTCAGCCTGCCGCTGAATCATTTTTTTAGCCGACCTAATGGTATATACGTAACCGAGATCTTTGAGTTCCTTAACAATGAACGGTTCAAAAAGCTCGAGAGCCATTTTCTTTGGCAATCCGCATTGGTTGAATTTGAGCTCAGGGCCCACAATAATTACACTACGGCCTGAGTAGTCAACACGCTTACCTAGAAGGTTCTGACGGAAACGACCGGTTTTCCCTTTAAGCATTTCAGAAAGAGCTTTCAATGGTCTGTTTCCAGCGCCCATTACCGGGTGCCCATGGCGACCATTATCAAAGAGAGCGTCGACCGCTTCTTGCAGCATCCGTTTTTCATTGCGGATGATGACATCTGGTGTTTTCAGACGTAAAATCGCTTTTAAACGGTTATTGCGGTTGATGACTCTACGATAGAGGTCATTCAAGTCAGATGTAGCGAAACGTCCACCATCAAGAGGGACAAGAGGGCGAAGATCGGGAGGGATCACAGGAACACAAGACATAACCATCCAATCGGGACGGTTTGGCGAAAAGGCAAAACTCTCTACAATTTTGAGACGTTTTGCTGTTTTCATCCGTGCTTGCATAGATTTGGTTTTGCGTAGCTTCTCTTTAAGCTCTGTGACAAGAAGGCTTAAATCTTCCTTTTCGAGGAGTTCACTAACAGCTTCACCACCCATCTTGGCAGTAAAGTTCTCAGGTCCCCATTTTTCTTGAGCTTCGCGGTATTCGGTGTCGTTGAGAAGTTGTTTCGGCTCTAGCGTGGAGCGACCAGAATCTGTTACCACATATTCTTCATAGTAAATGACCCGCTCTAGTTCATTGGCAGACATTCCAAGAATGTTTCCAATGCGCGAGGGCATTGATTTGAAAAACCAGATGTGGACAACAGGAACGGCTAGTTCAACGTGGGCCATTCTCTCTCTTCGAACTTTCGAAAGAGTTACCTCAACACCACATCGATCACAAACGATTCCTTTGTGTTTGATCTTCTTGTACTTTCCACATGCGCATTCCCAATCTCTTGTGGGACCAAAAATCTTTTCACAAAACAATCCACCTTTTTCAGGTTTGAATGTTCGGTAGTTGATCGTCTCGGGTTTTTTGATTTCCCCTCTCGACCAATCATTGCGTATCACATCATCCGATGCAATTTGAATGACCAACTTGTCAAAAGATTCTTGACTCATCTGTTCTGCCATCGAATATTCTCCCTAAAATTATTCTTTCGCGCTTTCGGGGCGCACGTCAAGACACAAACCTTGCATCTCTTTCACAAGTACATTAAATGATTCAGGCGTTCCAGCCTTCAAAGTATTTTCCCCTTTTACGATCGACTCGTAAATGCGGGTACGTCCGGCTACATCATCCGATTTGACCGTTAACATCTCTTGGAGGAGATGGGCAGCACCGTATGCTTCTAAAGCCCACACTTCCATCTCACCAAAACGCTGTCCACCCATCTGGGCTTTACCACCGAGTGGTTGCTGCGTAACGAGTGAGTAAGGACCGATTGACCTAGCGTGAATCTTATCAGCAACTAAGTGTCCAAGTTTCAGCATGTAGATGTATCCGACAACAACGCGGTTATCAAATCGCTCCCCAGTTCTTCCATCGTAGAGATTCATTTTTCCATCTGAAGGAAGATTTTGCTCAGTCATCATCTCCCAAATCTTCTCTTCCGGGAATCCTTCGAAGACAGGTGATTTTACATAGATTCCTGCTTTGCGGGCAGCGTAACCTAAGTGCGTCTCGAGAAGCTGTCCCATATTCATACGAGAAGGTACACCGAGAGGATTGAGAATAATCTCAATTGTTTGTCCATTATCGAGGTAAGGCATGTTCCCTTCAGGAACGAGTTGCGAGACAACCCCTTTGTTCCCGTGGCGACCAGCCATTTTATCCCCTACTTCTAGCTTACGCTTCGTGGCGATATACACTTTTACCTGACGGATAACACCAGGATCGAGTTCAGTATCCCCTTTACGAGTATATTCCACCTCAGTCTTATGCAGTGAATGATGCGCCTGCATTTCGCGATCAAATTCACGCAAAATTTCTTTCATTGCTTTGAACGTGTCATTATCCGGCATCAAGAGATCTTCAGCTTTTTCACTTTCAAGCATCTCCAGCATCTCTTGGGTAACCGTATCACCCTCTTTGATCAGAACATCCCCTGTTTTGCGATGCATGATCGGTCCAGGTGAAGGCTCACCGAGGATCAAAGCTCCTAATTTCTCATGGAATTGAATAAGGATATCGGCTTCTTTATTCTTAAAATCTTGGTGAATGTCTTTGATGCGGGTTGCTTCCACCACGAGCTCATCATCTGTTTTAGATAGACGATCTCTACGGCTAAATACCTTCACATCCATCACCACCCCTTCTGTTCCAGGAGGAACTGTTAGGGAAGCGTCTTTGACATCAGCTGCTTTTTCACCGAAAATAGCCCGGAGTAGGCGCTCTTCTGGAGCGAGCTCCGTTTCAGATTTAGGCGTGATTTTACCAACTAAGATATCACCTGGCTTAACTTCAGCTCCGACACGGATGATCCCGTCATCACCTAAGTTGGCTAATGCCTCTTCTGAGACATTGGGGATATCCTTTGTGATCTCTTCTTTTCCAAGTTTAGTATCACGAGCCGTTACCTCAAATTCTTCCAAGTAAATTGACGTATAGGCGTCCTCTTTAACGAGTTTCTCAGAGATAATGATCGCATCCTCATAGTTGTATCCACACCAAGGCATGAAAGCAACAAGGACGTTTTTCCCAAGAGCAGCTTCTCCTTTATCAGTAGCGGGACCATCTGCGATGACATCTCCGAGTTTCACCTTATCGCCTACGTTACAAAGAGGAGTCTGATTAAGACACGTACCTGCATTGGAGCGCATGAACTTATTGAGTAAATAGGTCTTTTTCTGCGTTGGGTTATCCTTGGCAGAAATGACAATTTTGTATCCATCCACATACTCCACATTGCCATCTTCTTCTGCGATGATCACAGCACCAGAGTCACGAGCAGCTCGCTTCTCTAAGCCTGTTCCTACGATAGGAGCATCGGTTATAAGAAGAGGGACACCTTGGCGTTGCATGTTCGATCCCATTAGTGCACGGTTGGCGTCATCGTGCTCCAAGAAAGGAATCAAACCGGCCACAATGGAAGCCAGCTGTTTGGATGAAACATCCATGTGTGTAATTTTATCGGTCTCGATTTTTAGCGATTCCTCATTGAAACGGGCCCAACAAGTGGGCTCAACAAACATATTGAGGTTATCCAATTGTGCAGAAGCCTGTGCAATGACGTTCGTTTCTTCTTGGTCGGCAGTCATGTACTCGATTTCAGCGGTCACAACACCGTCACGGACAATCCGATAGGGAGTTTCAATGAATCCAAATTCATTGATTTTCGCATAAGAAGCAAGCGAAGTAATCAAACCAATATTCGGTCCTTCGGGTGTTTCAATAGGGCAGATACGTCCATAATGACTTGGGTGCACATCACGCACCTCAAATCCCGCGCGCTCACGGTTAAGTCCACCTGGGCCAAGAGAAGAGAGACGCCGTTTGTGCGTCAGTTCTGCTACAGGGTTGGTTTGATCCATAAACTGTGAAAGCTGTGAACGTCCGAAGAAGTCTTTCAAAACGCCTACTAGACCTTTTGCAGAGACAATCTTTCCAGGAGTAAGGGTATCTGAAGAGAAATCAAACAGATTCATTCGCTCGCGGATGATTTTCTCCATGCGAGAAAGTCCGATACGGCACTGATTCTGAATAAGCTCCCCTACAGAACGAACTCTTCGATTTCCAAGGTGATCGATATCATCGATATTGACAGTAGGATCTCCGCTTTTGAGGCGGATCAAGTATTTCAACGCACCAATGACATCTTCTTTTTTCAGAGTGACAAACTCAAGTTCTTCATCATTGAGCTCAAAACCAAGCTTGCGGTTCAGCTTATAGCGTCCTACGCGGCCCAAATTATAGCGTTTGGGGTCGAAGAAAAGGCGCATGATAGCCGAACGGGCATTGGATAGTGTAGCGGGCTCGCCTGGCCTGATCTTTCTGTAAAAATCTTTAAGAGCCGATTCGTAAGAATCAGTTGGATCCTTTGCAAGCATTTTGATGATCGGATTCGTTTCATCCGCATCTTCAGCAATACGAACTGCAGGAATACCAGCGTCGAGCATTCTCTTAAGCATTGCTGTAGTGAGTTTTTCTGAGGCTTTACCGAAAACAACACCTGTTTGCTCATCCATAACATCTTCAGCCAAGATCTTCCCAACAAGCTTAGTGAAGTCTTTATCAGAGCGAATTTTTACTCGAACAGTGTTAAAGAATTCCTCGATAATGTCAGCATCTGTTGAAAAACCAAGAGTTCGGATGAAAGAAGTAGCTAAGAGCTTACGACGACGTTTTTTGCGGTCGATGTAGATGTAGATCAAATCATTGATATCAAAGGCTCCTTCAAGCCAGCTACCACGATAAGGAATCATACGGAAAGAGTAGAGAATATTACCTTTTAGGTGACGTTCAGACTCAAAGGAGATTCCAGGAGATCTATGCAACTGAGAAACAATAACGCGCTCAGCACCATTAATGATGAACGTTCCATTTTCCGTCATGACGGGAACAGTTCCCATGTAGACTTCTTCTTCCTTAATACCAGTTTCGTCAGTAAGGCGGAATTTCACCTTTAGAGTAACATTATACGTAATGCCTCTACGGATACATTCCTCAGGAGTATACTTGGGGACGCCCAAATTGTAAGAGAGGTATTCTAAAACCGTCTTTTCATCATAGGATTTGATGGGAAAGATTTCTCTATACACTTCTTCAAGGCCAACATTTTTCCGCTCATGAGGGAGTAAATCGGCTTGTAAAAATTGTCGATAAGACTTGATTTGGACTTCAATGAGGTTAGGAAGAGCAAGAATCTCTTCTTTTTCCTGATAACTCACCCGTTTAGGTGGTTGCTTTAACATCTACTTGGCTCCTCAGATAAAGGTTTAATGCAGCTCATACTTGTCGCTATAGACGACAATAAGCAGAAGCCAACTCACATGGCTTCTGCTCTATAATTAAGGTGTCGCTAAATTCGGTTAGAGACCGGTCAGAGTGACCTTTCCACCAGCATCAGAAATCTTTTTTGCAATTTCATCTGCTTCAGCTTTAGGGGCACTTTCCTTAATGTCTTTGGGAGCTCCTTCTACGAGATCCTTCGCTTCTTTAAGTCCTAGTCCAGTGACTTCACGAACGATTTTAATGATTCCAATTTTCTTATCAGCAGGATATTCTGCCAAAGTCACTTTGAAATCAGTAGCTTCTTTAGCTTCTTCGCCAGCGTCTCCACCAGCTGCAGGAGCAGCCATCATCATAGGTGCAGCAGCTGCTGCTTTGACTCCCCATTCATCTTCGAGAGCAGTTTTTAGTTTCGACATATCGAGAACGCTAAGCTGGCTCAAAGTTTTTACGAGTTGTTCAATATCTTTTTCTTGGGTACTCACGTCTTTACCTCTCAAAAGTTAAATACATTTATTCAATTGTTTCTTTTTGACTCTTATTTTCCAAACAGTGCATCACTCCTGTCAGGAGAGCTTCCATAACAGATAGCGTTTGCGTCATTGGTGCTTCTAGTAGACCAATAAACTGCGAACGCATCTCATCTTTAGTTGGAAGTTGTGAAATTGCTTTCACATCTTCCGCTTTGCAAAGGCGCCCTTCAAATTGCCCAGCGAGAACTTCAAGGGTCTTTTCTTTGTTTTTGGCAAACGCATACAGCGCCTTTGTAGTAGGTATAGGGTCTTCACCAGCAAATACCACAGCAATGTGCCCTTGAAGCTCAGAAAGATCAAGTGTGACCCCTCCAGCTTGAGCAGCCTTAATCAAAACACGCTTTTTTACGACAGAATAAGATCCACCAGATTCACGTAATGTATTACGGAATTCTGCAGATAAATCAGGTGTCATGCTATTGTAACGAGTTAAAATAAAGGCATTAGACTCATCTATTTTATCTTTAATGTCGTCGAGTAGTAGTTGCTTCTCTTTTCTCATTTTTAAATCCCCGCAATCGAGCTTAAATCAATTTTTAGTCCAGGTCCCATAGAAGAGGAAAGAGCAAGTGACTGAAGGAAATTTCCCTTAGCAGTCGCAGGCCTTGCCTTTGAAACAGCGGATATAAAGGCCTCGATGTTTTCTTTTAGCTTTTCCTTATCAAAAGAAAGCTTTCCTACAAGGTTATTGACCATTCCACTCTTGTCATTTTTGAATTCAATCTTTCCCGCTTTCAGTTCGGAAACGGCTTTAGCCACATCAGGGGTTACTGTTCCAGCTTTTGGTGTAGGCATCAATCCACGAGGACCAAGTACCTTTCCAAGCTTTCCAACTTCACGCATCATGTCAGGTGTCGCTACAATAGCGTCAAAACTAGTCCAGCCACCCTTTACTTTCTCAACTAGATCATCGTTGCCAACAAAATCGGCACCAGCATCCTCGGCAGCTTTGACTTTATCGCCTCGTGCAAAAACGAGGACCTTAATCGTTTTACCCGATCCATGAGGAAGGGCCACTGTACCACGAACCTGTTGATCTGATTTTTTCACATCAATGCCAGATTTCAACGCAACTTCTACAGATTGATCAAATTTAACAGGAGGGCATTGCTTTAAAATCTCTAGAGCTTCCTCGAGAGAGTATAGCCGATCATCATACACTAATCCGTCAATTTCTTTAAATCTCTTACTTCTTTTTGCCATCATTATTCCTCTACGATATCTACGCCCATGGAACGGGCTGTACCCGCGATAACAAGCATCGCAGCATCTTCGTTTGTCACTCTCAAATCTTGATATTTTTTCTTAGCAATCTCAAGAACCTGTGCTTTCGTTAGTTTTCCTACTTTGTCTCTATTAGGGACACCTGAGCCCTTCTCTATGCCAGCAGTCTTTAGAATCATTTGCGCAACAGGAGGTTGCTTCGTAATGAATGTAAAAGATTTATCTGCAAAAACAGAAATAACTACAGGTAGAATATCACCAGCCTGTCCTTGTGTCTTAGCATTGAATTCCTTGCAAAAAGCCATAATGTTGACTTGGGCAGCACCTAGTGCAGGCCCAATCGGAGGCGCAGGGTTGGCTTTTCCTGCAGGAATTTGCAGTTTTATTTGCTTAACTAATTTTTTTGCCATTTTAGAATTTTCCTTTAACTAATTTCCGATTCCGCAGGAATTTCCACCTGCCAAAATTCCAAATCATCGACTCGAGTATCTCGACCAAAAATAGAGACCAGAACAGAAAGTCTACCTTTCTCATGAAAGACCTCGATTACATCTCCAATAAAGTTTACGAACACTCCATCAGTAATTTTTACCTTATCGCCCACATTGATCTTATGCTTCTGCACAACATCGCCTTTTTTCCCTTCCAGCTCTCCTAAGATCTCTTCGATCTCTTTTTCGGATAGCGCTGTCGGAGGGTCTCCACCCAAAAAGCCAAGAACACCATTCGTATTTTTGACATACATCCAGGCATCATCGGAAAGCGTCATCTTGATCATGATGTAGCCAGGCCACATCCTTTTCTCGGTCACTTTTTGCTGGCCACGCTTGACCTCAGCAACATTTTCGGAAGGAACGAGAACTTCTTCAATGAGTTCCATCATCCCTTTAGCCTCTCGATTTTCTTCGAGTGACCTCTTTACTTTCCTCTCATGGCCAGAAACGGCTTGTATAACGTACCACTTATGCATGTTGTCCTAAAACTTTATCCGAAGACAAAGAGCAATGTGCGTTTAATAAATTCCAATAGTCCTTTAATAATCAGATCTATTGCATAGATGCCCAGTCCAAAACAAAAGATCGAAATCAATACAATCTTTGTTGCTGAAACGAGCTCCGCCTTAGTTGTCCAGCTAACCTTCTTCAGCTCTTCCTTGAGGTTGCTGATAAAGCTAAAAGGGTCCTTTCTTTTCTTCTTGTCGAACTTCGTTTTTTTCGATTTTGCTTCCATTAAAGTACTCAAGACCACTCCTTCATAATCCTTGTCTCCTCACGCCTGACGAGTGCGGAGGGATTCGAACCCCCGACCTGCGACTTTGGAGATCGCTGCTCTACCAACTAAGCTACACACCCAATCAGCTAGGAGACTACTCCCCTAGCTATGAATCAAAGGTCGTTACGCTAAAATTTTCGTAACAGTACCTGCTCCAATTGTTCTTCCACCTTCGCGGATAGCAAAGCGCATTCCTTCTTCCATGGCAACAGGGCTTAAAAGCTCTCCAGTGATTTCTACGTTATCACCAGGCATTACCATTTCAGTTCCTTCAGGAAGAGCAACTGTGCCCGTTACGTCTGTCGTACGGAAATAAAACTGTGGACGGTATCCAGTGAAGAAAGGCTTATGACGACCTCCCTCTTCTTTTGTCAGGATGTACACAGTTCCTGTGAATTTCGTGTGTGGCTTACAGCTTCCAGGAGCAGCAAGAACCATTCCGCGCTCAAGGTCGTTTTTATCGATACCACGAACGAGAACTCCAACATTCTCTCCAGCACGCCCTTCATCGAGTAGCTTGTTGAACATCTCGATTCCAGTAGCAACTGTATCACGTGTTTCGCGAAGTCCTACGATTACAATCTTATCGTTCACCTTAAGAATTCCGCTCTCAATCCTACCTGTCGCAACAGTTCCACGTCCAGGAATGGAGAATACATCCTCAACAGGCATCAAGAAAGGTTTGTCTACATCACGTTCAGGAGTAGGTATTTTCTCATCCACTGCCTTCATGAGCTCTTGAATTTGTTTAACGTACTCAGCATCGCCTTCAAGCGCTTTCAGAGCTGACCCGCGGATAATCGGAGTATCTTTATACCCTTTCTCCTCAAGAAGTTCTCCAAGTTCCATTTCAACTAGTTCGACGAGCTCTTCGTCTCCCTGTCCAATTTGGTCCATTTTGTTAAGGAAGACTACGATTTTAGGAACACCCACTTGGTGAGCCAAGAGAATGTGCTCTCTTGTCTGAGGCATCGCACCGTCAGTAGCTGCCACAACGAGGATGGCTCCGTCCATTTGCGCAGCACCGGTAATCATGTTTTTAACGTAGTCGGCGTGTCCTGGGCAATCCACGTGAGCATAGTGGCGACCGTCGGTCTCGTACTCTACGTGTGAGGAGTTAATAGTGATTCCACGCTGCTTCTCTTCAGGTGAGTTATCAATCGACGCATAATCTCTAAAGCTTGCACCACCTGCTTCGGCCAAGACCTTAGTAATCGCAGCTGTGAGTGTCGTTTTTCCGTGGTCGACGTGTCCAATAGTCCCGATATTAATGTGGGGCTTTGTCCGCTTAAATGTTTCTTTAGCCATTCTAAAAATCCTCCGTTGGCTTTTATCGCTTTGGTTCCTTGCCCAAAATAGGAATTGAACCTACGACCGCTTGCTTACCATGCAAGTGCTCTACCTCTGAGCTATTTGGGCCTGAATACAAACGAGTCTACTTTTCTATTCCAATAAAATCAATCTCTTTCATTGTTCTCCAGTGGCTTATCGCTATCTTTGGCGATAAACAATCCGAGCCTTGGACAAATCGTAAGGAGACATTTCAACAGTCACAGTGTCCCCCACAAGAACACGAATATTGCGCATGCGCATTTTTCCGCATAAATGGGCAAGCACCTTCATTCCGTTTTCTAGAACGACGTGAAAGGTCATGTTTGGGAGAAGCTCTTCCACTTTCCCGTCAATTTTGATAGTATCTTCTTTAGGCATAAGTATGAGATCAATAAAAGAACGCAATTACACAGTTTTTTTCACTTTATGTCAACCCCAAACCTCGACTTTTGTGATTTTTTTTCATATACTGTGTTTCATGAAAGATTTCTCTCTAGTAAAAAGCCTTTTTAAAGACTGCCTAAAACCTGAAGATCGGTACCAAAAAATCATCGCCATGGGCAAAAAACTTCCGCCCATTGCAGAAAAACACAGAATCTCAGAAAACATTATCCCGGGTTGTCAAAGTATTGTTTATCTTCACACTGAGTTGCGAGAAGGAAAACTTTTCTTTACTGCTGCCTCTGACGCCCTCATTTCTTCGGGACTTGCTGCCCTTCTCATCTTAGCCTACGACGGCACCTCCCCTGAGGTCGTACTCAAACAAGAGCCCTCTTTTCTAGAAGAGCTCCAAATCACAACCTCCCTTACTCCCGGACGCTCCAATGGTCTTGCCAGCATGTATTTGCGCATGCAGCAAGATGCACTAAAATTTTTACTACCCCTTAAATAAAAGCCCCACTCTTGGTATAATGTTAGGACCTTAAACTTACGGAGATCCCTCATGGCTACAGCTACCGCCCACCCCATCCCTACAGAAGCCCGCGCGCTCAATCCCTTTGTGACCTACGACCCTGCTGTGATGCAAAAAAGCAACACCCGCTGGAAAGCCGTCTGGCTCGTTGCTGCCCTCGTTACGGCAGTAGCCTTCACAGCCCTTGCCACTGCCGCCATTATCTATACAACCCTCCACTTCCCTATCCACCTTCCTACTGTCTCGATCCTTGTCTTCGCAGCCGGTATGCCCACCTCTTTTCGAGCATTCAAATATTTATGGGACAAAAAGGATCTTTACGCTCAGGAAGCCTCCATTGATGCCCAACTTATTCAACATATACAGGCCAATACCCAAGGTGATCCCAAGCTCAAATCTGTCCAAGCCCGCTACGACTACTACCGGTCAGAAAAAACTCGTTTTGAAAAAAAAGCTAAAAATTTTTTAGAAGACTTAAAACCAAAGCCATTAGCTGAAGTAGATTTCAATGACCGCAAAGAAGTTAAGCAGTTCGAAAAACAGGTTAAACAACAAGGGGCAGCAAAAATCTGCGAGCACAAAGCAACCCTTTGCCATCTCAAATCGGCTTACTTCCTTCATTTGATGGACAATTCCTATGAGAACCGCCCCATGTCAAATTTCTTCCAATTTGCCCCCATTGATCCCTTTACTCGCTACCTTGCCATGGAGCACGGAGATAAAACGGCCGATATCCTCCTCAAAACCCCCTCTAGAAACTACACACAGGCTGACCTGCTCCGCAAGTCGCCAGAGCAGCTCAAAAGGGAAGTCTTTGAAGGTAAAAGATCTTTTTTCGGGTAATTAGTGATATAAGCATTGGATGATGGCAGTAGCTGCCACAACGCGCAAAACCTGAAAGGGCTCATTGAGGCGATCGAGCAGGAAGCTGATCGCCTCTTCGTCTTTGGTCTTAGCAATCGCCTCTAAAATATGTAGCTTAACCTCCCTTGAGGCGTTTGGATAGGCTTCTTTCAAAACAGACACAGCTTGTTTATCACCGCCAAGAAGGGCGAGGATCAGAGCAGCCTGGATGCGGATCTTTTCTTCTGGGTCTTTTAAGAGCGCTCTGATGATATCTAAGGCCTGCTCATCCCCTTCTTGCAAGAGCGTGGCTGCAGCCGCGCCTACTGGCCCCCAGGTGTCAGCTTGGAGAAATCCTTTCACTGCTTGCTCGGCCCCTTTATACCCCATAATACAGAGAACTTGTAGCAACTCGATCCGAGTCATCTGATTGACCACAGAAGGGTAATTGGGGATTTGGGATACATGTGAGACTTTGCTTGGCGCTAAACTACGAAAAAGTGGATTAAGAGAGGTGTCCCACATCCATTTTTCTGTGATTGACAAATGCGTATCAATAGTTTTGCAGGCAAGCTCAACAGCTTCTCTTTGGCCGATCAGCCCAAGAGCGAGGGTCACTTGAATGTAAGGACTCTTATTCTTTTTGAGAAGGACTTTGGCCAGGGGAACACCTTTTTTGCCAGAAACAGAGAGGGCTCCAGCTGCGAGCCTTGCAAAATTTTCTTCCCCTCGTTGGATCCATCGCTTTAGATTTTTTTCTCCCCGCTTATCACCATGTATTAAAGCTAGCCAGCTTGCGGTGATGGCCACTTCGGGGATGTGATCGCGCATTAATCGAGTCACTTGCTCGATTTGCATGATGTTCTTGTTTTCGATTTCTTTGACGCGGAGCAAAGCTAGTGTATTGAGAGCAGAGAGGCGCACTCCCGGATGGGCATCGGCAAGGAGGGGCAGGAGGAGGGATACTTTGTCATAGAGGTTAAGGTGGGAAATGATTTGGCTAGCGAGCTCGCGGATCCCGGCGCGATCACTGCGGATTAGGGTGGCCAGTTCTTTGTCGTCGATGCTGTCATACATATTGACGATGGAGATAATGGCAGCCACTTTCTCTTCAGCTAGTGTCCGTGGGTGGCTGATGATCTCGATGAGTCTTTGTTTGGTCTCTTTCATCCGCAGCTGTCCGACGGACTTGATGAGTTCTAAGCGGACACTCCAGACGGTTTCTTCTTTGAGGAGCCTAGCGAGTTCTTCTTGCAGAGGAAGGTCTCCGTAGGCAGCTGCCAGGCCAACGGAAAGGGCACGGATCATCGAGTTGGTTCCTCTAAGCCCTTCTAAGATGAGGGGGATGGCCTTAGCATCGCGCGTCATGCTCGCGCCAATGAGAGAATTGACTTTGATTGCAAGTTGGCTAGAGGCCTCCCCTTTATTCAGCACGCCCCAGGCGAGCATTTCAAGGGCCGATCGGTCTTGCATTAGATCTTCGTGCTTAATTGAGAGGGTGTTCCACTCTTCCAGAGCGGCAATTTCATTGCCCGCTTGGCAAAGAGCTTTGATATGAGCAAGTCGCAAAGCTTTGGAGTCGGGATAGGTTTTTAAATAGTACTCTGCCTCGCTAATGGCCGACATGGGGTCATCAATAAGCAGATGGGTGTGGACCCGCTTGGCCGCTTCTTGCTCTTCAGCAACAAGAAAGGGCATGAGGACAAGTAAAATTAGCCCAAGCCGTGCGATAGCGTTTTTCCTCCGATCAGATGAAAATGAAGATGCAAGATCGTTTGACCTGCTCCAGAACCATTATTTGTGAGAAGGCGGTAGCCATTTTCTATCCCTAAATCTTTGGCTAGTTTCTGCGCAACAGCAACCACTTCTCCCAAAAGTGGGTAGTCTTCTGGTGTTAGCGACTGGATGTTGGGAATTTCTTTTTTAGGCACGATCAAAATGTGGACGGGGGCTGCTGGCGCAATGTCGTTAAAAGCTAAAACACTTTCGTTTTCAAAGACTTTGTCGCATGGGATTTCTCCCTTAATAATTTTCGCAAAGATTGTTGTCATCGCCCCTCCCCTACTCCTTTCAATACATTAGCAAGAGCATTTTGTGCATCTTCTTTTGTTTCCCAGATTGAAATGAAACGTCCTTTGTGGCAGAAAATAGCGCCGGGTACGCCACTTGCTTTCTGAAGCTCCTCATCCCTTAGTCCTGCCCACTCCTCAGGTAGGGGCATCCGCACTCCCATTTTATCTTCCGTGTTAGGTGGAATTCCCCTAAGTTTCCAGTGCGCACCAGCGGGCATAATAATGAATAGAGCTGGATGCTCAAGACCGCCTAAATCAAAAAACTTTTTTTGCCAAGGGATCGCATCTTCAAAAAGAAGTACTTTTTCTTTTGTCTCCATAGCGGTTGCCACTTTGTCGCCACAGCTTTCTGTATAGGCATATCGCTTAAGAAGTCTCTGAAAAAATCCTAAGGCAAAATCCAAGGCCTCAAAAAAAGCTTTTTCCAGTTCCTCAGAGGACGCGCTATATTCTACGGGGACAAAACCTGCAATGACGTGAGAAAAGGTGGCAACGCCATCCTCTTGCATAACCTTACCGTTATCGTGAGCATCTACCCCAATGACGGCCGCTTCATTGATAAAATCGTAAAGCGAATTGTCTATGATTTTTTGATCTCGTAAAAATAGCCATACCATACCTGCACTAGAAGATTCTCCCTCATAGGAGAGTTGGTGATGGTCAAATCGTTTTTGAGATGGGTCATACAAACCATTAACATCGCAAACGTATTCACAGTTAGCCAGCTTTTCGGGATCTCGAGTGCGGATAATTTTGTCTTTATCAACCAAATCAAAAGCAAGAAGCAGCGCGCAAGCACTCACTTCATCCGCATGGAAACTCCCATCATGGGTTCCCAAACTGCGTGGTATCATATCGATCTCCCACTTTAAAAAAATCAGAACAATACTCCATTTACACTTTCTCTTCTATTAAAAAAAAGAGAAATCTCTTACACTCGGCTGACCTATGGAAAGTTACCTAGCTTTTGGACACTTTGATCTCGCAACTCCTGATGGAGTGATTGCAGAAATTATCGATCGTTCCGAAGAGCAATTGACAGCCCTCGTATCCATTCAGCAGATCTCCCCTTCTTTTGTTGGTTTTAAAATCGATCAAGCCCATGTAGAATTCAACGTAAAAAGTACCTTAGCGCAGCTTGGCCTCAATGGAGAAGGGAAGGAATATCTGATTGATGCGAAGAGACGTTCAGCCCTTATTCGCGTCGTCTTCTGCCCAATTGGGCCTCTTGGGAAGCAGCTCCTAGCCCTCCTTGATGTAGGTTGCCTTGTTGGTAAACTCTTTGCTGCCGATCCAAGAAGGCGCGTGCGCGATCCCGATTATCTCTTGCGGATGTTTGGCAGGTACGATAGGAACGATCTTCCCCTTCTCTCTCTAGGAGGCCGCAACGGCTCTGAAGGCCTTCATCTAGAAAAAATCGGCGAGCAAACAATCGCCTTCCTCGCTCTGAAAAATGGCGTTGTGCAATACGACGATCGGATCCAAAATTTTATTCCGACCCTCGCAATGGCTCTGAAATTTCCCAAGTACAATACTCGAGAACTTCTTCCCCTGCATCAAGTGTGGCATGAAGGGAGCCCCAAAACCCTTGAGGACCAAAATATACTCCTTGTCAAAACCTTTCCGCTTCACATCCGGACTGTCTTTGCAAGAGTTGCAGAAGAGTTTCTCCCCCAAGGAGTCCATCACACGACCGCAAGCGTTCTACAACCAGACACCAAGGCCTCTGGGGATATCTACGAGCTCTACGGCCACACCGGAAAAGAACTTACACACATACCTCTCGAATTCTATACACTCGAGCCCCACCGAGAACATGTCTTTTTTTCCGATCGCGACCAACTGCAAACCTCACTTGATGACCCCAAAACCATTTTTAAAACCTTCGATACGGCCCCAAAAGATCCTGAATATAGAACAGCAGCTTTTCTCGTAAAAGGAGAACAGATGCTTAATCTACGCTCCGAAGACTGGATCAAGCGCAAAGTTCTCAGAGGAAAATTTCCGGGCCTTTACGATCTCGATCGCCAAGCCCAGATGGTACAAGAGTATATCGAGATGCAGCCCTCATACCCTTTTCTAAAAGCAATTGAAAATGGGCAGATCACCTCACAAGGGGTTCTCTTTACTCGCTACTTCCCCTCGCCGCTTATGAAAAAAATGCTCCTTGGGGATCTCGTGCAAAAATTTCTAAAAGGAATCTATTTTGAGCATCCTTCCCAATCACACAAAGAGTTTTTCTCTCACGAGGATAGAGCTACCCTCATCGACCTTGCTAGATTTGCTATCCCAGTGTACTGGGTCGACCGGACCTGTGGAAAGATCCTTCAATTTGCCGTGAAACCAGACAAAGATACTGGGATGTTCGTTCCTATCGAAGAAGTTGAAACATTCACTAAGTCAACAGTCTTTGGCGTCTATGGTTCGACCCTCATTGAAATTGATTTCGAAGAAGAGCTCGAAAAAATACTCGCCGGCGTCTTAGAGATCAAAAAAACGACCCGCCACTCCCTCCTTTCTCCTGATATCCCCCTTTCGCTCGTAACAGGAGGAGGCCCAGGTGTAATGGAATCAGGTAACCGCGTCGCTCGCAAGCTTGGCATCCTCTCCTGCGCTAACATCGTAGACTTTACAGGAGCCGAACAGGAGCAAAACACGTATATAGACGCTAAAATGACCTACCGCCTTGACAAACTTGTCGAGCGGCAAGCCGAGTTCAATCTCGACTTCCCCATTTTCCTCGTCGGAGGAATCGGGACCGACTTTGAATTCGCCCTCGAACAAGTACGTCGTAAAGTCGGCATTGGCATCCCCACCCCCGCGCTTCTACTAGGACCGCCCGAGTACTGGCGCGATAAAATCACGCCCCACTTCCAACGCAATCTAAAATCAGGAACAATCAAAGGCTCAGAATGGGTAAGTAACTGCTTCTACTGCGTAGAAACAGCAGATAGCGCTCTGAAAATTTACAAAAAGTATTTCAACGGAGAACTTGCCATCGGAAAAGACGCGCCAATCGCACCCGAAGGTTTTTTAACAATAAATTAGAAACCCCAAGAAAAACCCCCTTCCCAGTAGTGAGTTCTGAGCAGAAAGAATTGGCCTTCATAAGAAAAGCCATCGTGATAGGCACCAAAGAGACGCATTTTCCGCCCCACGCCCTGCAACTTACTAATCTCGTAACCCGCTTTGATGGTCCAGTCAAAATCCCAATCCCGCACTTGCCAATTCTGCACATCGACAGCTGCAAAAAAGGTCCCATAAAGACGTTGGCAATGAAACCGAGTTGTCCACCACCTAGCCTCAGCCCCATACTCTACATAGTAAGTATCCATAGGGAAAGACTTATCGCTATGCAAGATAAAACCTGGCCCCCCATACAGACGGAGCCATCTAGTTACCTGGCAGGAAGTTAAAAATTCAAAAGCCTCGAAACTCGGATTCACCCTTTCAGGTAAGAAGAACGGGCGATTGAATAAAAATTCATCACCCAAGTGGCTTGAAATATGGTAAAGACGAAAGCGAAACGCCCAACGATCCACCGCATAGTCAAGAGGAATTCCTAATAAAAAATCCGTATTGACCAGTTCACAACAGGTCCCATCTACACGGGGAACATCTTCAAAATTAAAAGGAGACCAAATCCCTGCTTCGATTCCAATTTGCAGGTCTCCGCACCATGGCCAAACATTGAGCCAACGGTAAATCGGAAAGTTATCTCCCATCGCGATACATATGGCATTTTCTCCCACGATCTTATCGCCGCCCCGATAAGCCACCGAGTACATTACCTGGCGAGGATCAGCAATCATCGGCTGATATAGTACTGTTAATTGAGGGAACCAAAGCCCACTCACCCATGGTTGCTGCACATAACCACATCGGCGCTTGGTCTCTTCTTCTGTCAGTTCGCACTTAGTCATCACTTCACAAACGCAAGGAACATCTTGAACGAAAGCAATAATCGAATTTGCCAATAGAGAGTTATTGGGAAGATTATAGAGATAGACCACCCCATCGTCGACAAAAACTACCACCTGATGCTCATAATAGTGCATATCCACTAGGGCCTGGATATACCCCTCTAAATAGTGGTCAGTATTGTCTTCCATCTTCTCATCGGGCAGAGCTTCGGCCCGGCTCATAAAGAAAGCGTGGGACGCATCAGCAATTTCATCAGCCTCTTCTGCTCCCAATACCGAAAGACAACTCAAAAGTAGTAAAGAATATTTCCAAGTGCGCATAATATCTCCATAGCACAGCCCCGATTTTTCTTGGAAGCTTTTGCGAACTTCTCTATTATTTTGTCTATGACAACCCGCTGTTTTGGCAATCAATCAGAACTTTATTCTCATTACCACGACAACGAGTGGGGCATCCCCTCCCATGACGACCGGCACCTCTTTGAAATGCTCATTCTCGAAGGAGCCCAAGCCGGCCTCTCCTGGGAAACCATCCTCAAAAGAAGAGAGGGATACCGCGAGTCCTTCCTCTCTTTCGATCCCCAAAAAGTAGCCACCATGGCCGATGCCGATCTAGAAGCCCTCCTCCATAACGAAAAAATCATCCGCAACCGCTTAAAAATTTTTGCTGCCAGACAAAATGCCATAATCTTTCTGCAAATCCAACAAGAATTTGGCTCCTTTGCTATCTACCTTTGGGGATTCGTAAACAACACCCCCATCCAAAATGACTGGAAAGAAGCAAAAGAGATCCCTGTAACTACTCCCGAAAGTGACGCCCTTTCAAAAGACCTCAAAACACGAGGGATGAAATTTGTAGGCTCCACCATCATGTATGCCTACATGCAGGCTGTCGGCCTAGTCCATGACCACCCGCAAACCTGCACGCACTACGAATCCCTGGGCAAAAAAATCCACACAGTGTAGAATTCCCCTTTTATGGGGCAATAGCTCAGTGGTTAGAGCAGCGGACTCATAACCCGTCGGTCGCTGGTTCAAGTCCAGCTTGCCCCAATTTCATAAGCACCTCATTTATCTATGGATACACCAACTTAAGCTTGCACAAAAACCAAGTTCAAGTTTAAATTTAGCGTCCATGGTGCAATGGCGGTGCATTAAAAAAAAATCTAGCCAGCGCCATCCAACCAAACCCTTAACCCATAGGTTGGAACATGGCATCTTTTTACAAACGCAAAAACAAAAACTGCACCACTGTCTGGCGCGCCGTCATCCGCATTAAAGGTTACCCCACAGTCTGCAAAACTGACCATCGAAAGCAGGAATTATTAGACTGGGCCCAAGATACCGAGAGGAAGATCAAAAACGGTCAGTTCAACTTCGACCAATATAAAAATCAACATACCTTCGAAGACCTCGTTGATCGCTATATTCAGAATGGTATCCTCGAGCATCACCGATCTGCCGATGATACCAAGCGTCATCTCAACTACTGGAAGTCCCGACTTGGCTCCTATGCGATTATCCATATCACTGCTGACCTGCTTAGCAAGGAGAGAAAACACCTCTCTGAACTCCCAACAGCCAAAGGTACCAAGCGTACAACTGCGACTACCAACCGTTATATGTCTTCGCTCTCCTCCCTTCTCAGCTATGCTTCTACCCATCTCAACTGGCTCAGTGAAAATCCTGCTCTCCGACTCAAGAAGCTAAAGGAAAGCCGAGGCCGGGATCGAGTCCTAACCGAGGAAGAGATCACTCGACTCCTATCCGCTGCTAAAGAGAGCAAGTCTCCCTACCTCTATTGCATCATTTTACTCTCTCTTACCACCGGGGCTAGGCAAGGCGAACTCCTCAACCTCGACTGGAAAGACATCGACTTCGAAAACAAGATCGCATTCATCCGAGAATCGAAAAACGGTCATCCTCGCAGCATTGCCCTATGTGATCCCGTGTTAGAAGAGCTTCATCGCTTCCACAAAAATCATAACCCTCATAAACCTCTTGTCTTTGCCAGCAAAACCGCCTTCGGTCGGGTTGACCTCAAGAAGGCCTGGCAGAATGCTCTCTCTCGAGCTGCGATCAAAAATTGCCGCGCGCATGACATGCGTCACACATTTTGTACCCTAGCCGCAGCTCGGGGAGCATCTAATCTTCAGCTCGCCACTGCCACCGGCCATAAAACTTTGGCTATGTTGATGCATTACACCCACATGGATGCCAAAGTCACCAAAGAGTTCAGCAACCAAATTTCAGAGCAAATCCTCAAAGGAGAAAAAGCATGACCCTACAATACCAGGAAACAGCCCTAGAACCACAGATAGAAAACCTTGTTGGGGAGCTTCGGGGAATGATCGACGAAGCCCGCTCCTCGATCTCATCGACAATCAACTCCACCCTTACTTTCCTCTATTGGCATGTGGGGACTAGAATCCATAAAGAAATTTTGAAAGGAGAACGAGCAGAGTATGGTCGCTCAATTGTCGCATCAGTGTCGCGACAATTGACAACCGATTACGGCAAAGGATTCTCGGAGAAAAGCATCCGCAGAATGATCCAATTTGGAGAAACTTTCCCACAAGAACCAATTGTCGCAGCGCTGATGCGACAATTGAGTTGGACCCATTTTACCGTGCTAATTCCCATCAAAGATACTATCAAAAGAGATTTTTATGCCGAGATTTGTCGAATAGAGAAATGGAATGTCCGGACCCTCCAAAAAAAGATTGACTCCATGCTTTTTGAGCGTACGGCCCTCTCAAAGAAACCTGAAGAAGTCGCTCGCCATGAGGTAGACACCTTGCGAAAAGAGGATCTCCTCACTCCTGACCTTGTCTTCCGTGACCCTTATGTCCTCGAATTCCTCAACCTCAACGACCGCTACCTAGAAAAAGACCTCGAAGATGCGATCATGAGGGAATTGGAGCAATTCCTCCTAGAATTAGGAACGGGATTCACCTTCCTTGCTCGTCAAAAAAGAATCATCATCGACAATGAGAATTTCCACCTCGACCTACTCTTCTTCCACCGTGACCTCAAACGGCTAGTCGCAATCGAACTTAAGCTCGGTGATTTCAAACCTGACCACAAAGGACAAATGGAACTTTACCTACGCTGGCTGGATAAGCACGAACGCCGCGCTGGAGAAGACTCCCCCATCGGCCTCATCCTCTGCGCTGGCAAAAAGCAAGAGAGGATCGAACTCCTCGAACTTGATCAGTCCGGGATCCATGTCGCTGAGTATCTCACAGTACTTCCCCCCAAGGAAGTCCTACGGGTGAAGCTGCTTAAAGCCATTGAGCATGCCCGCAAACGATTAGAAACTATAGAAGATTGAAATGAAGAAAAAAGCTCCTAATTCATTCCATGAATTTGAAACAGCTCTAATATCACTATTTGAGAGAAGTGATCCTCGTCTAAAAAAGAACTTTCTGCGTGAACAACTATTTGGAGCTTGCACAGTGCATCCCAAACATGCAGCTGTTAATCCACCCTCATCAAAATTAATAGAACAAATAAAAAATCTAGCAGCAAATCATTTTAGAACACTAGGAGCACAAGGTTATTACTTGAGGTATACAACACTTCCAATGCTCCCAATATTGAAAAACAAATCAATTTCTCCATCTATTGATGATTACAATATCATTTGTCAACTTCCCGAATTTGATAAAGAATGGCAGAAATTCAGACTTGCAAGAGAACTTATTTATTGTCCGACTGATGAAGAGTCTGGAGGGGATATCGATTGGTTTGAGATCCAATTGGAGGCAATTCGTTTAACTCCATTGGTCCATCAATCTCTTGAAGAATCTAAAATCCTAACAGCAATCTACGCAAACCTAGAACAGCCTGGATTTCCTAGATTTGAAGCTTTTGTTTATGAATACGCGATAAAGGACCATCACTTTCCTCTTATGAATCAACATGAACTGGAAAGATGGAAAAATAGAGAACTAGATTGGAAAACCAGATATCACTTTATTGCTGATCTATTCCCCACAACAGCAAATCTAAGGGACATTTATGAAATTTCAAGAAAAAAAGCTGCTTCAAGTCGAAATCAAGTGACAAAAGATCTTCTTTGGAGCTTTATATCAACCATAGAAAATGAATTCATATCGAATACATCGCTACCAGAGGAAATGAAAAAAAGAGAACTCTCACAACTGCGAGCGCGCAAGCAATATACTGCCACCAATTGATTTGGACACAGGTTTGCGGTAAAATAATCTGTTTCAAAAAGAGAGGTTTAGATGACACAAACAGAATTTTCCAAGCCAAAAAGATGGAGTGCACAACGCAAAAAAGAAG